>VFQS010000108.1_pt1 | contig 113333 bp, 99 predicted proteins | sample 3512361 | NCBI WGS metagenome assembly VFQS01 (sample SAMN10412375, study PRJNA504923) | tailings metagenome | isolation source: Relicate 1 Philex TSF3 active mining | place: Philippines | reverse complement strand
TCTCGATCGCCTTGGTATTCTCTACCTGACCACCTGTGTCGGTTTCGGGTACGGGCCGCTTTTGAGCTCGCTAGATGTTTTTCTTGACAGCATAGGATCATTCACTTCGCCATACGGCTCGGCATCAAGTCTCAGAAATATGTGATGCGGATTTACCTACATCACTTCCTACACTCTTACCCCAGGTCAACCATCGCCTGGGCTGAACTACCTTCCTGTGTCACACCATTGCTGAACTACTACTACCTTGGGTCGCGCGCTCCATCCCCTTTAGGTTTTACCCCAAGGAAACTTCAGGCACTTAGCATTAGTAGGCTCGTTCTGGGCGCTCTTAGCGGGTACTGGAATATCAACCAGTTGTCCATCGACTACGCCTGACGGCCTCGTCTTAGGTCCCGACTTACCCTGGGCGGATTAGCCTGGCCCAGGAACCCTTGGTCATTCGGCGGACGGGTTTCTCACCCATCTTTCGCTACTCATGTCTACATTCTCACTCGTGCAACTTCCACGGTTGGATTCCTCCACCGCTTCACTAGTTGCACGACGCTCTCCTACCCATCCACACTCCTGGATCTTGCGACCTGGAACATGTGTGAATGACAGAACGTCGGTGGCGTGCTTGAGCCCCGTTACATTGTCGGCGCGAAATCACTTGACCAGTGAGCTATTACGCACTCTTTTAATGGTGGCTGCTTCTAAGCCAACATCCTGGTTGTCTATGCGACTTCACATCCTTTTCCACTTAGCACACGCTTTGGGACCTTAGTTGCTGTTCTGGGTTGTTTCCCTCTCGACAATGAAGCTTATCCCCCACTGTCTCACTGCTACGTTCTCACTTACCGGCATTCGGAGTTTGGCTGACGTTGGTAATCTTGTAGGACCCCTCGGCCATCCAGTAGCTCTACCTCCGGTAAGAAACACGTAACGCTGCACCTAAATGCATTTCGGAGAGAACCAGCTATCACGAAGTTTGATTGGCCTTTCACCCCTAACCACAGTTCATCCCCAAACTTTTCAACGTTTGTGGGTTCGGTCCTCCACGCAGTCTTACCCACGCTTCAACCTGACCATGGCTAGATCACCTCGCTTCGGGTTTAGATCATGCGACTATGGCGCCCTATTCAGACTCGCTTTCGCTACGGCTTCCCCTCGACGGGTTAACCTTGCCACATGACACTAACTCGTAGACTCATTCTTCAAAAGGCACGCTGTCACTACTCAAGGTAGCTCCAACGGCTTGTATGCAGACGGTTTCAGATTCTATTTCACTCCCCTTGCGGGGTTCTTTTCACCTTTCCCTCACGGTACTTGTTCACTATCGGTCACCAGAGAATATTTAGGCTTAACGGGTGGTCCCGCCAGATTCATACCGGATTTCACGAGTCCGGTATTACTTGGGATATCGACAACAAGTTAAAGAAGTTTCGGTTACAGGGGTCTCACCTTCTGCGCCCGACTTTCCCACGTCGTTCACCTACTTCTTTAATTTCTGACTTGTTGAAATAACGGCAGTTACCTCTTGTTGATCCCTCAACACCACTAATGCAACGCCTGCCGGCTTGGCACATTAATGGTTTGGCCTGTTCCGCGTTCGCTCGCCACTACTAACGGAATCACGTTTGTTTTCTCTTCCTGTGGGTACTGAGATGTTTCACTTCCCCACGTTCCCTTTATCTCCCCTATGTGTTCAGAGAGAAATAACGCGACATTACTCGCGCTGAGTTTCCTCATTCGGAAATCCTCGGATCACAGCTCTGTTGGCAGCTCCCCGAGGCTTATCGCAGCCTCATACGTCCTTCATCGGTTTCTGGTGCCAAGGCATTCGCCATCTGCACTTAATAATTTGACCACAAAGATGCTCGCGTCCACTGTGTAGTTCTCAAGGTACGGGCGGTACTCGATCATCAGCCTTACAACTGAATCTCAAGTCCTTCTGAAGAAACGGTTTTACCCGTGCCCTCAGGACCCAACAACGTGCCTCATCAACCCGATTGCTCGAGTTGAGAAAAAAGTCAATGCTCCACTTGATTATTTGAGCTTTCGCTCCTTAGAAAGGAGGTGATCCAGCCGCACCTTCCGGTACGGCTACCTTGTTACGACTTCGTCCCAATCACCGATCCCACCTTTGGCAGCTCCCTCCTTGCGGTTGGGCCACTGACTTTGGGTGTTACCGACTTTCGTGACGTGACGGGCGGTGTGTACAAGCCCCGGGAACGTATTCACCGTAGCGTTGCTGATCTACGATTACTAGCAACTCCGACTTCATGAGGTCGAGTTGCAGACCTCAATCCGAACTGAGACCGGCTTTATGTGATTCGCTCAATCTTACGATCTCGCAGCACTTTGTACCGGCCATTGTAGCATGCGTGCAGCCCAAGACATAAGGGGCATGATGATTTGACGTCATCCCCACCTTCCTCCGAGTTGACCCCGGCAGTATCCCATGAGTTCCCACCATAACGTGCTGGCAACATAGGACGAGGGTTGCGCTCGTTGCGGGACTTAACCCAACATCTCACGACACGAGCTGACGACAACCATGCACCACCTGTATAGCGCCCTTGCGGACATGACATCTCTGCCACTTTTCGCTATATGTCAAGCCTTGGTAAGGTTCTTCGCGTTGCGTCGAATTAAGCCGCATGCTCCGCTGCTTGTGCGGGGCCCCGTCAATTCCTTTGAGTTTTAATCTTGCGATCGTACTCCCCAGGCGGGGCACTTAATGCGTTTGCTGCGTCGCGGAAACCGTGGAAGGTTCCCACAACTAGTGCCCACCGTTTACGGTGCGGACTACCAGGGTATCTAATCCTGTTCGCTCCCCGCACTTTCGCTCCTCAGTGTCAGTTATGGCCCAGAGACCTGCCTTCGCCATTGGTGTTCCTCCTGATATCTGCGCATTCCACCGCTACACCAGGAATTCCAGTCTCCCCTACCACACTCTAGTCTGCCCGTATCGACTGCAGGTCTGAGGTTGAGCCTCAGATTTTCACAATCGACGCGACAAACAACCTACGAGCTCTTTACGCCCAATAATTCCGGACAACGCTTGCACCCTATGTATTACCGCGGCTGCTGGCACATAGTTAGCCGGTGCTTCTTCTTTAGGTACCGTCACTTTCGCTTCTTCCCTACTGAAAGAGGTTTACAACCCGAAGGCCTTCATCCCTCACGCGGCGTCGCTGGGTCAGGCTTGCGCCCATTGCCCAATATTCCCCACTGCTGCCTCCCGTAGGAGTCTGGGCCGTGTCTCAGTCCCAGTGTGGCCGGTCGCCCTCTCAGGCCGGCTACCCGTCGTCGCCTTGGTGAGCCATTACCTCACCAACTAGCTGATAGGCCGCGAGACCATCTTTCATCAAAATTTTTTCCCGGCTCGGCGATGCCGCCAAGACGGAGTATCCGGTATTAGCCCCGGTTTCCCGGAGTTATCCCAGAATGAAAGGCAGGTTTCTCACGTGTTCCTCACCCGTTCGCCACTAATCCATTCCCGAAGGAACTTCATCGTTCGACTTGCATGTGTTAAGCACGCCGCCAGCGTTCGTCCTGAGCCAGGATCAAACTCTCCATTGAATTTTGATTCAACGAAACGTTGATTCCGGCGAAAGACATAAACAACTGTCGTTTATTTATTGTCTTTGACCAATTGATTTTTTTACAAAGGATTCGACGGGCATGGCAATAAAGCCATACCTCATCGAGGTAATTGGCATTGACTTATGGCACGCTGTTGAGTTCTCAAGGTACGGGTGCGCTCCGAGTCCGGGCCTTACAGCCGTTAGCAGGGCACAACCAGTCTGCCCTTACGGGCAGAAGGAGAAACCTAGACCCCTTTTCACCATAGGTCAAATCGCCCTCGCAGCCCCTTTGCAGGAGACACACAAGTGCTCAAAAACCTTGAAAAATAAGGGTTTTTAGCCTCTTTTGGGAAGTTTTCTCGTTACTCGGCCTCGTGTAACAGTCCGATTTCGTAGCGAGGGGCCAAAGGATAGCTGCGGCAAAGCTCGGTAGGCAAATCCGCGGCTGTGATTTGGAGCTAAGAAATCAGCTCCACCGCGGCTAAATCACGTTTACCTTTACGTAAAACAATAAACCTGCCGCACAACAAATCATTTTGGGAAGGTGCATGATCTTCACCAGAAATTTTTTCATTATTTATGTACGCGCCGCCCTCTTTAACAACTCTGCGAGCTGCGGATTTGGATTCAACCACACCTGCAGCGGTAATTAAATCTACCCAGGAAGGAAAATCTGAACCGCGTTGGATGGTTGTGCGAGGCAACTCCCGCAAAGCTGATTCCAAAGTTTTTTCATCGAGTTCGCGAATCTCTGACTGACCAAATAGCGCCTTTGCTGCCAATTCAACTTTTTCACATTGCTCCGCACCATGTATCAACGAGGTGACCTCCCGAGCTAACGCTCGATGTGCTTCACGTGCACCAGGATTTGCCTTTAAAGAATCAAATAACACTTCCAACTCATCATGCGACTTAAATGAAAATGTGCGAAGCAACTGTTCAACATCACGATCATCTGAATTTAAAAAGAATTGGAAAAACGCATAGGGCGAAGTCATCTCGGGATCTAACCAAATAGATCCATCCGCGGTTTTGCCAAACTTTGCGCCATCGGCTTTTGTTAACAATGGAATAGTCAAAGCGTGAGCGGATTTACCTTCGACTCTGCGGATTAAATCAACACCGGCAACGATATTTCCCCATTGATCACTGCCACCAATTTGTAAGTGACAATCTTGACGACGATTCAATTCCAAATAATCGAAGGCTTGTAGAACTTGATAGGAAAACTCTGTATATGAAATTCCGCCAGACTCTAGACGCGCTGAAACTGAATCCTTTGAAAGCATTTGATTTACGCTGAAATGCTTTCCTATGTCACGTAAGAAATGGATTGCGGAAACCGGTGCCGTCCAATCCATATTATTGGCCATAATCGCTGCATTTGAACCAGAGAAATCTAAAAAGCCAGCGAGTTGGTGATGGATTCTCTCCACCCACTCATTTACAACCTCGACTTCATTGAGGCTGCGTTCAGCATTCCTACCGCTGGGATCGCCTACTAATCCTGTTGCTCCGCCCACTAGAGCAATCGGTTTGTGTCCTGCAATTTGAAACCTACGCAAAACTGTTAGAGCCACCAAGTTTCCAATGTGCAAACTAGGCGCTGTCGGATCAAAGCCGAGGTAGAGGGTACGAGACCCACCGGACAAATATTCGGCCAAAGCTTCAATATCTGTGGTTTGTGCGATGGAATTTCTCCACCGCAAATCCTCTAACAGCGCTCTGGTCATTGGCCCATCATGCCGGAAAATCTAGCTCGTTCGCTGGAACTCCAATTCGCGTCTAGAGCCAATTGCTCCTTTAGGGCCTGCAGCTGTTTCTTTACGCTCACTGGTGCAGTGCCATTCACGGTGGATCGACCAGCCAATGCTCCAGCAACATTCAAAACTTCTCGCAGTTCTGGGGTTAACTTGATATGTATGTCACTTAATTGTTGATCCGTTAATTCGTGGAGTTGGATTCCATTTGCTTCACAAATTTGTACGCACTTTCCTGCAATCTCATGGGCTACCGAAAAGGGTACATCTTGCTTGACGAGAAAATCCGCTACTTCAGTAGCCAATGAAAACCCAGTCGGAGCTGATTGTTCAATCCGTTCGGTATTGAATCGAGTAGTTGCAACCATTCCTGTCAGTGGAGGCAAAACCAATAGCAAGTTTTCTACTGAATCAAATACGCTCTCTTTATCCTCTTGCAGATCACGATTGTAAGCAAAAGGTAAAGCTTTCAACACAGTAAGTAAACCAGTGAGATTTCCAATGAATCTTCCCGCTTTACCGCGCGCCAGCTCGGCAACATCAGGGTTCTTCTTCTGCGGCATTATCGAAGATCCTGTCGCATATGCATCATCGACTACCGCATAACCAAACTCTGTACTACTCCATAAGCACCACTCCTCCCCTATGCGAGAAAGGTGTACTCCAATCAAGGAGATTATGAATAAAGCCTCTGCAGCAAAATCCCGATCCGAGACAGCATCAATACTGTTCGCCACAACACCGGAGAAACCAAGTTCCTTAGCGGTATGTATTGGATCTAAAGCTAGTGCGGATCCTGCCAAAGCCCCTGCACCCAGAGGTGAAAGATTGGTACGAAGTAGCCAATCCTTTATCCGGGATATATCCCGCGCCAAGGAATGCGCGTGCTTTGCAATCTCATGCCCGAAGGAAACTGGTTGAGCGTGCTGTAAATGTGTGAAGCCTGGTGCAGCGACATCCACATACTTCTCGGCCAAATCGACTATTGCTGATTGTAGTTTTACTAGTTGATCTGAAATTTCAATCATATGGTCGATGAGATAAAGCTTGAAATCAGTTGCAACCTGGTCATTGCGAGAGCGCCCGGCTCTAATCGCGCCACCTTGCGCCCCTACCTTCTCTAGCAATCCTCTTTCTAATGCTGAATGAACATCTTCATCCTCGGCTTTAGGTTGGAAAGTTCCGGCGATTACCTCACGCTGCAACTCTTGTAACGCTTTTTGAATTGACTCTGCAACATCTGCGTTAACTATTTTGTTTGCTCTTAACACCTGAAGGTGTGCCATCGAACTTCGCAAATCATAGGGAGCTAAACGCCAGTCAAAGTGCACACTACGAGACAAACTAAATACAGCATCATTTGGACCTGCAGTAAATCTCCCGCCCCAGAGTGCCATCATCTTCTCGCTTTCGATACTTTTGTTTTTTGCACTTTACTTTTTGCCGGTCTTGATCCTGATACAAAGTTTTGCAGCTGGGAAATTAAAGCATTTCCTCCATTTGGATTGCGGGCAATAATCAATACTGTGTCGTCCCCTGCGATTGTTCCAATGACAGTACTCAACTCACCTTTTGCGGTCGCTCGATCTAAACTGCTAGCAAGTAACTGTGCACCGCCTGGTGGCGTCTTTGCTACTACTAGATTTCCACTAGCCGTTAGGCTCAAAAGCAATTGATTTGGCAATTTACCTGCTCGCGATGACACATCATTTGCACGATCTAGAAGTAAGTAACGCATGATGCCATTGTCATCCTTTGTCCTCACCGCACCTACCTCTTCTAGGTCACGACTTGCTGTAGCTTGAGTTACTTCAATTCCTTCATCCGATAGCAGGACAACAACATCTCCCTGAGAATGAATGAGACCTTTTTGTACAAAATCGCTCACTAATGCCCTTCGCGCAGTCGATGAGATACTCGCCTTTTTAGCCACGATAAACCTCCTCGCAAACATCATTAAATGCACTCACAAATTTCATGATCTGCGGCTCTGAAATCACATACGACGGGGCGATTCTGATTACATTTTCAGCGGCGGGATTTACCAGGAATCCCCTCTGTTGTAGTTTGTCAGCGATTACTTTTGCTCGGTTTTCTTTCACCACAATGCCAATCAAAAGTCCTTTGCCTCGTGTGCTTTCCACGCCAACTATTGGTGAAATCAGATTCTGAATAAGTGCACCTTTTACTCGATTCAGAGTTTGATAATTTTTGTCCTTAATCTCCTTGATAACAGCAAGTGCTGCGGAGGCGCAGATTGGGTTTCCGCCGAAGGTGCTGCCATGCGCTCCCGGCTGGAACAACTTCGCAGCTGGACCTAAGCCGATCATCGCCGCTAATGGCAAACCACCACCTAACCCTTTTGCAATCGTGATTACATCTGGCTTGATACCTTCATCTTCAAATCCAAACCATGTACCTGTGCGCCCCATGCCGGTTTGCACCGCATCAATTACCAATAAAGCTCCAGTTTGATTACAGATTTCTCTGGCCGCTTTCAAATATCCGCTGGGCGGAACTACAACGCCCGCTTCACCCATAATCGGCTCCAGAATCACCATCGCGGTCCGAGCATTCACACTTCTCTTCAAAGCCTGTATATCTCCGTAAGGGATGTGTTTAATATTTTTCAGAAGTGGTTTAAAGGGATTTCGTTTTGAGGGCTGACCAGTTAAGGACAGGGCCCCCATTGTTCTTCCATGGAAAGCACCTTGCGCGGCAACAATCTTTTTTCTGCCCGTTAACCGAGATAGTTTCAGTGCAGCTTCATTAGCCTCTGCTCCAGAGTTGCAAAAGAAAACTCTGGCGCTTTGATCCCCGGTCATTTCAATTAATTCCTTGGCAAGATCTAGTCCAGGTTGATGGCTATAGAAATTGCTTACATGCGACAAAGTGGAGGCTTGGCTAGAAATGGCTTTAGTAACTTTGGGGTGATTATGCCCCAGCAAATTGGTGGCAATGCCTCCTAATAAATCAAGATATTTCTTCCCTGAAACATCCCAAACTTCAGCCCCTTTACCTTTAGTTAAGTGCAACGTCGGGGTTCCGTAGTTGTTCTGCATCAATTTTGGCCACTGATCGGCAACATCAGAAAAATTTAAGGAGTTATCCATGTTCCACCCTCCCCCTCTAAAGCGGATTGAAACGCTGCAAGCGAATTGCCATCTATTACACGTGCTGAAAGCGCACCTAATTTGACGGCATTTATTGCAGCTTCAACCTTTGGAATCATTCCCTCTGCGAAAACTTTTTGAGACAAATCCTCAACAGAGATCTTCTTGATGAGAGACTCCTTGTCTGGCCAATTGGCGTAAATTCCAGGCACATCAGTCAAAAAGATCATTTGATTTGCTCGCAAAGATCCAGCAATAGCTCCCGCAGCGATATCTGCATTAATATTCAAAGCCGCGCCATTGGCAGCATTTGCAACTGGTGAAACAACTGGCAAATATCCCATGTCCATTAAATCATTTAGCAACTTGGGATTTACCTTCACAATTTTCCCAACCAAGCCGAACTTTTCTTGATCTTTGAAATCCACCTTCAGCAACCCCGCATCGCTTCCAGTAATTCCAACGGCGGGCAAACCGGCACGGTTTAGTGATCTGACTACAGATCTAAGTACTTCACCCGTTAGAACCATCTCCACGACATGCATCACCTCAGGAGTTGTAACTCGAAATCCGTCAACAACGACCTTTTCAACATTGCGGGCCTTGAGTTCGCGATCAATTTGTGGACCACCACCATGAACTACGACAAAACGCTCGCCTGCATTGAACCTTCCGGCAATCTCCGCCATCCAATGGCTGGAGTTTTCACCCATAGCATGTCCGCCAAATTTAATTACAATCATGTCGCATACGCCGAATTCTCGTGGACATACTCAGCAGTTAAATCATTGGTCCAAATGGTTGCACTATGGGCCCCAACATGTAAATCGATGACAATCTCAATAAGTTCATCACTCATATCGACCAAACTGCGCTCTTCACCTGGTGAGCTAGCCACACATACCTTAACCCCATTCAGGGACACATCAATATTTGCGGCGTCCATGACGCAGTTCGTAGTTCCTATCGCCGCTAATACCCGTCCCCAATTTGGATCCTCCCCATGCAAAGCGCACTTCAGCAAATTATTTCGAGCGCATGCTCTACCAATTTCAACCGCATCTCGTTCGCTTTTCGCATTTATCGTGGTGATGCTGATGATTTTGGAATGACCCTCAGCATCTGCGATCAGTTGCTTTGCCAAATCAGCCGATACCTGCTCCAACGCCATTCTTAACTCTTCGACGGATAGGGTAATTCCAGAAGCACCTGAAGCCATAAATAGCACTGTGTCATTGGTTGATGTACAGCCATCAGAATCAATTCGATTAAAGCTCTTGTCCACCGCGGTTTTGAAAAGCTCTTCCGCAACTGTAGGTTCAACCATTGCATCGGTCATGACAACTGACAGCATAGTTGCCAATGCCGGAGCCAACATTCCCGCGCCTTTAGCAATCCCTGCAAATTGCACGCCAGAGATTACATATGTTGTCATCTTGGGTTTTGAATCTGTGGTCATGATTGCAGTTGCCAAATCTGTGAGCGACTGATTGTTCAGTGAACTAGCAGCAACCTCTATTCCGCTTAGCAAATTCTCCATCGGCAACCTGACACCAATTAGACCTGTAGAACAAACAGCCACATCGGAAGAGGACAGCTGGAGAGTTTCGCCAACTTTTTCCGCACTGCGGTGGGTGTCAGCAAATCCTTCTGGACCAGTACACGCATTAGCCCCGCCACTATTTAGAAGTACCGCAGCGATGTTGTTATCTTTCACAACTTGTCGGCTCCAAATAACTGGAGCCGCTACAACCTGATTACTTGTAAATACCGCGGCCCCGAAGGTTTGCGGGCCTTGATTGACAATAAGGGCTAGATCCTTACTTCCATTGCTCTTTATCCCAGCAGATACACCGGCACCAACAAAACCCTTAGGCAGATTAATCTCTGAGTTCACTGCCCGATTCCCAACGCTGGCAAACCTAAATCTTCAGGAAGACCCATAATTAAATTCGCATTTTGTAGCGCTTGCCCCGCTGCCCCTTTGCCCAAATTATCTATCGCGATTGATACAACGAGGCGCGAGGTATGTTGATCAACCGCAATTTGTAGATGGGCACTATTAGATCCAAGGACTGCAGAGGTTTCTGGCATTTGACCAGCTGGTAAAAAGGTTACGAATTTTTCAGCTGTGTATGCATCTTCATAAATCTGCCTAAGCGTATTTTCGCTAAGTTCCGTTTTCATTGTTACAGTCGCCAAAATGCCTCTTGGCATAGGCGCCAGTATTGGAGTAAATGACAATCGGATTTCTCGCTGAGAGACAGCTGCAAGACTCTCCTCAATTTCAGGGGTGTGTTGATGTACTCCGCCGAATTTGTAGCTGGTCAAAGAGTTCATAATTTCGCTGGCGGACAGATTAACTTTGGCGGTTCTTCCAGCTCCTGTAGTGCCACTTGCGGCTACAACCACTATGTCATCAACCTCAACCTGTTTCTGAACCACTGCCGGAGCCGCAGCAAGAGCCACAGCGGTTGCGTAACATCCGGGATTAGCAACTCTTGTTGCTGCTTGGATTGCGTCGCGATGATTAGCAAGCTCGGGCAATCCATAAACCCAGCTACCTGCGTAATCCTGGTTGTAATACTTTTTCCATGAATCTTCGTTTCTTAATCTAAAGTCGGCGCCTAAATCAACCACTTTCACATCTGATGAAATCTCATCAACAATTTTGGCTGATTCTCCATGTGGCAGCGCCAGAAAAACCAAATCACATTTATTTATATCACCAGGATTTGTGCTGCTGAAAACCTGGTTTCCAAAACTGGTTAAATGGGAATGAACAGATGCGATCTTTTCACCAGCATTGCTTCCCGCCGCAATGTAGTGAGGGGTGAAATTGGGATGACTCTGCAGTAGCCGTAACAGCTCTCCACCAGCGTAACCGCTAGCTCCCACTATCCCAATATTCATAGCTTGAGTCTAAGCGTGAATGTATAAATATGCAACCGCATGCATATTTATACAATTAGGATCTTATCTTGGCCCCACAGCTTCGCTCTGCGCAAGCCCCAGCCGAGGCCCGTAAAGTTGAGACCTCCTCTGCAGTTAGGGTTCGGTCTTTTGCGCGGAAAACTAAAGTGAAGGCCAAAGAGACCTGTTGTTCACCAGGTTTTTGATAGCGATCAAAGAGATGAATGCTCTCTAACAACTCGCCTGCACCTTCGATCAATGCCGACTCCACTTGCGCAGCAGATACCTTTTCATCGACGTAAAGTGAAATATCTTGAATCGCGGCCGGCATGGTATTTACCGGAGTTGCTTTGACGGCATCCTGAAATGGCAGTGCATCAATAATTAAGGCAAATGCCACAGTTCTTTCCGGTAATGAAAGAGCAGAGATCACTCTGGGATGAATTTCGCCCGCGTGGGCTACTGGTTTTCCATCTACACGAAACTCTGCACATCGCCCTGGATGCCAAGGTGCCAACTCAACGTTATGAACGGTGAAGTGATTTCCGGTAGAGGTAATCAATTGGCTGACGTATTCAAGTGCATCTATCCATTCAACGGGCCGGCCTTTGCCCCACCAGCCTGTCGGGATATTTTCTCCTGCCATTACTCCCGCTAAATGCAGGGCCTGATTCGGAACGCTCTCATAAATCTTCTTGATTTGGTTTGCGCTAGGACGCTTTGCAGTAGATACCTTGCCTGGAGAAACTAGTTTTTCTGTGTTGCGAAAAACCAGACCAGTTTCAAATAGTGCAACAGATTTCTCGCCGCGAGCAAGATTGCGTGCTGCGGTCGCCAGAAGACCCGGAGTTAAGTGGGTGCGTAAAAATGGAAACTCTTCAGACATCGGGTTTGCGATTCGGAAGGTTTTTGCGCGATCTCCGGTAAAACCAAATATCTCCATTTGAGCCGCGCTTACAAATGGATAATTATGAACTTCAACCATTCCACGGCTTGCTAACTGTAACGCCATACTGCGCTTGCGTTGTTGAATTAGAGACAATCCACTAAAGCCTGTAGCTGCTGGTTTTACTACCGGCAAAATTGATGGGATTCGATCGTAACCGTAATAACGAGCGACCTCTTCTGCAAAATCTGGCATTAGATTCAAATCTGCACGCCAACTCGGAACACCGACCAACCAATTTTTCCCAGATTTCTTCATGGTGCAACCGATATTTAGTAGGGCGGATTGAACCTCTTTGTCAGTGTACTTGGTGCCAATTAGTTGAGAAATTTCACCCGCGTTTAACTTCACACTCTTTGTTTTTAGTGGGCTTGCTTTAAATGTGGTTCCGACATAACTTGCTCCGGCATATTGCACCAGCAACAAGCCAGCCCGAGCAGAAGCTAACTCTGCAAGATTTGGATCTACACCTCTTTCAAATCTTCTCGAAGCTTCCGAGCTTAAAATATGTCGACGGGAGTTCTGCGCGACAGCAACTGGATCAAAATGCGCAGCCTCAAGAGCTATGTCGACGGTGAACTCTGTAACTTCAGAGTCCAGACCGCCCATTGTTCCTGCCAAAGCTAGTGGTTTCTTATCATCGGCAATCATCAAATCATCTGGATGCAATTTGCGCTTCTGATTATCTAAAGTGACAAACTCCTTGAACTTGCCAGCACGTTGAACTCGCAAGCTTCCGGAAATCTTTGCTGCATCGAAGGCATGAAGTGGTTGTCCCAGCTCAAGCATTACATAATTGGTAATGTCTACAGCGATTGAAATAGAACGCATCCCTGCTTGGGCAAGTCGACGTGACATCCATTCCGGAGTTGGACTAAGTGGATTTACATCTTTAAAGGAACGCAAATAAATTCGGTCTGCTCCGGTCTTGTCGCTAATCAATACCGGAGTTGTTTTGCCACGTTTCTTACCTTTTTCTAAAGCGCTTAGAATTGTTTTACGATTTACATCTTTGAAAGCTACCCCTAAGGACATTGCGAGCTCTCGCGCCGCCCCTCTTACGCTCATTGCATAGCCGCGATCAGGGTTAACGGCGATGTCGATAATCGGGTCATTGACACCTAAAACATCTAATGCATTTGCGCCAATCTTTATCCCATCACCATTTAAAACAATGATGCCGTTATGATCTTCACTGATTCCAAGTTCGCGCGCCGAACAGATCATGCCATTGCTAGTTTTTCCATAAGTTTCTCGACTGGCAATCGCAAAGCCGCCTGGCAAGACCGCCCCCGGTAGAGCTACTACTACTAAATCTCCAACCTCAAAGTTGCGCGCGCCGCAGATAACATATCGAACACTCTTTTCCCCGCAATCAACTCCAACATATCTAATCGGTTTTTTGAACTCGGTTAACTCTTCTATTTCTTTAACTCGAGCAACCTTTAATGGGCCGGTTATGTTTTCGGCCGGATTGTCTACGTCTTCTACCTCAAACCCAACCTTTACAAATGCAGTAACAATCTCATCGATTTTGATGTTCTTTGGAAAATCTACAAACTCAGCGAGCCAAGAAAGCGGAAGTTTCATTTTGCACCGATTCCGAACTGTCTTGAGAAACGTACATCGCCTTCAACTATGTCATGCATGTCAGTGATTCCATGACGCACCATCAAAGTTCTTTCCAGCCCCATACCAAATGCGAAACCGGAATAAATGCTGGTATCTATGCCACATGCCTGCAAGACTTTGGGGTTAACCATTCCGCAACCGCCCCATTCAACCCAACGACCGTTATAAAAGAAATCCACTTCAGCGCTTGGCTCGGTGAACGGGAAGAAGGATGGGCGAATTCGAGTCGTGACATCAGCCCCGAAAATCTTTGATGCAAAATGATCCAAGGTCCCCTTTAAATGAGCCATCGTGATGCCCTTGTCGATTACAAGACCTTCAACTTGATTAAAAACTGGAGTATGGGTTGCATCTAACTCATCAGCACGATACGTGCGCCCCGGACAAATAACATAAATCGGTGGTTGGTTTTCCAACATAGTTCTGATTTGAACTGGCGATGTATGAGTTCTCATGACTAAACCGGAGTTAAGAGGCTCAATAAAAAAAGTGTCTTGCATGGTTCGTGCTGGATGATCAGCTGGGATATTTAACGCATCAAAATTCAACCATGATGATTCCATCTCCGGACCTTCTTGTACGGTGTATCCCATACCAACAAAGAGATCTGATATTTCATTGCTCAAAATTGTCAGTGGATGAAGCGCTCCCATAGCGTTTCTATTCACCGGAAGTGTTACATCCACCCGTTCTTGAAGTAGAACTTTGCTATCACGTTCTGCGGTTAGCACTGCCTCTCGCTGTGTAAAGCTCTGATTAATAGCACTGCGCGCCGCGCCGATAATCTTTCCCATCGCAGATCGCTCTTCAGGTGCTAATTGTCCAAGGGCTTGGTTGGCTTTTGCTATAGGAGAGCGATCGCCTACATGGGCAATCTTTACCTCTTTTAACTCCTCTAGATCCTTGGCTGCAGAGATAGCGGATAAAGCAGCGTCTTGAATAGCTTCTATATCTAAATTGAGCGAAGACACTGGGGAATCTTACTAAGTAATAGGGAAAATTCGCTGCTATTTTGCCGCTGAACTTACTGCATACATAACCACCGCTGCGGCTGTAGCAAGATTCAAACTTTCAACATGAGTAGAGATTGGGATCGATACGGCCTGTGCTGATAAATCCTCCATGATGGACTGCGGCAAACCCCTAGCTTCATTGCCAAAAATCCAAACACTGTCCTGATCAACTGAATCATGAGCAGCTTTGTCCAACTCGGTCCTGGCATCTGCTGCGGTTGCGTACACCTTCAATCTCTCTTTTACGGCCAACTCTTGCAATTGTGGAATTGAAAACTCCTTGATTAAAGGTAGATGCCAAAATGACCCTGCGGTTGAGCGCACTATTTTTGGTCCATATAAATCAACACTGTTGTCGGAGAATATAACCGCATCAAAGCCAAATGCATCAGCAGTACGAATTACCGTTCCGGCATTGCCAGGGTCTTGAATCTGCCAAAAGTATGCCAACTTTAAAGGTGACTTCTTTGCGGCGCGAATTTGCTTTATCGCAGCCTGTAATTCCACCTGTGGGATTTTTACCAAAGCCAACAACCCTTGGGGTGTCACAGTGTCTGTCATGGCTTTCATTACTTCATTTGACACTTCAATCATTTCAACGGCTGATTGCAGTTGTGAGATTTCAAACTCATCAACCTTAGAAAGTCCTTCACTGGTGAAATAGAGCGTCTTGATTGAATTTAAATCTGCCGCAATTAAAGAGTGGATGTTTTGCACGCTCTCCACTACATAAAGTTGGTGCTCATCGCGAGCTTTAGAACCGCGAGAACCTAAAAGAGCCTTCACCATCTCGACATGAGATGAGTGAAGGCTCGTAATCATCTATTAGATGAGGGTTAAGAAACTTTAACGTTCTTGCGTGCTGCTTCAACCAGCGCCGTAAATGCAGCTGGATCATTGGTAGCAAGATCTGAAAGAACGCGACGATCTACTTCGATACCTGCTGCTTTCAAACCTTGAATGAAACGGTTGTAGGTCATTCCATTGGCGCGGCTTGCAGCATTGATTCGAGTGATCCAAAGTTGGCGGAAATCACCCTTCTTGTCCTTGCGATCATTGAATGCATAGACGAGTGAGTGAGTTACCTGTTCCTTAGCCTTAGTGAAAAGCCGTGAACGTTGACCGCGATAACCGCTGGCACGCTCAAGGGTGGTACGACGCTTCTTTGCAGCATGAACTCCACGTTTTACTCTAGCCATGTCTTATCCCCTTACTTCATTCCAAGCAGACGCTTAGCGGAAAATGTATTGCGGTCATTTGCAGTTTGATCTTTGGAAAGGCGGCGGGTCAATCTTGATGACTTGCGCTCTAGAAGGTGGCGCTTTCCTGCGCGCTCATGCACAATCTTTCCACTTCCGGTGACGCGAAAAGTCTTCTTCGCACCACTATGGGTCTTCATCTTTGGCATTTTTCCTCCGTTACCTTTTCTTATTGGCTAGCTTTTTCTAAATTAATTCTCTTCAGTTTTTGATTTGGCAGCCCTGGCTCGTTTTGCCTCGGCCATAGCTTCGCTCTTTTTCTTCACTGGACCCAACACCATCGTCATGCTGCGCCCTTCACGTTTTGGCGCAAACTCAACAAATCCAGTTGTAGCAACATCCTCTGCTAGGCGTTGTAGCAACTTGAAACCCATCTCTGGTCGTGTTTGTTCGCGGCCTTTGAATTGAACAGTTACCTTTACCTTGTCCCCGCCAAGCAAAAACTTTTCAATGTGATTCTTCTTGGTCTCGTAATCATGATTTTCGATTTTGAGCCCCATGCGAATCTCCTTGACCACGATGTGGGTCTGGTTTTGCCGGGCCTCGCGTGCTTTCTGAGCAATCTCATACTTGTACTTTCCGAAATCCATAATCTTGCAAACTGGCGGATTTGCTTCTGGCGCAATTTCAACAAGATCCAAGCCGTATTCATCGGCCATGCGCAAAGCATCATCGATGGAAACGACTCCAACCTGTTCGCCGGTTGCACCAATTAAACGAATTTCAGGAACGCGAATTCGATCATTGATACGGGGTTCTGCAGCGCTGATAACTATTCCTTTCAAGAATAACGCCATGAAAGAAGACAGCCGCAGAAAACAAACCCGAGAGGGTCTCTATCTTGACCAGCTCGCTTAGACGCGAGGTAGGTGGGAGCGGCTAGCTCCACTTCATGATGGCCTTGAGGCCATTTGGTCTTTCGACCAGCGCCAAATACTACCCAGAGAACACCGCCTATCAAAATCTAGATTTTCCTCGTATAAATTCCAGTATGCGGGGGTAGGGATTCACTTCTACCCTAGGCGCGTGACAACTTCTGAGCCGGCGAAGGGTGCAGGTAGGTGGGGCAAAAAAACCACTGAATTCCAAAGCATTACCGGTGCATCCTCCGCGCTCTCCGATGATCTGCCCGGAAGGCAGAAAAGGTATTTCATCTCAATGATGGTTCGTACCGCCTGTTTCTTATTGGCGGTCTTTACCCCATCTCCATATCGCTGGTTCTTTTTGGTCGGAGCTGTTGTGCTTCCATATATATCGGTGATTGTGGCAAATGGCGGCCGAGAAACAATTCGAGGTCAAGCCAAGTTGCTGGGTAAAAATCGAGAGTTGAATTAATTGCAGTATTAATCATCATCTGCAATAGATTATTCTCATGCGCAAAATCATATCTGCAACCTTACTTGCGATAGCTCTGATTTACGGTTGCATTCAAGGCGCACTCTGGCAGTACGATCGTTATGAAACCAGACATGATCGAAATCTACTTATTATTGCGAACTCAAGCAAATCAGTGATACCCGAAAGTCAAATTGCCACCGCTATAAATTCTAATAATTCCGAAAAGATTGCTTGGCGCACCTTGAGGTTGAATGGCAACTTTCAGCCAGAGAAAGAGTTGCTGATTAGAAATCGCTATCATGAAGGAAAATATGGATTTGGAGTTGTGACTCTATTTAAGTCAAATTCTGGAGAGATGTACTGGGTTGATCGTGGATGGGTGATTGCAGGAGAAAATGCTCAGACTCCTCCAGTGACACAGAAGGTCAACGACCAAGCTGTTGAAATAACTACACGAATCAGAGTTGAGAGTTTAGAGAATCAAATCAAGGGAAGTGTTTTTGCGGTGCCAGGTTCGACAAATACCCAATTGCAAAAATGGAACTCAGAGCAGATAGTCTCCACCGCACCGTTCTATTTGGATTTAATTAGCAGCAGTAATCCAAGTTTTATTCCGAATATTCCAGCCGAACTGCCAGAGATTTCCGATGGTCCTCATCTGGCATATTCATTCCAATGGTTGTTGTTTTCCCTATTGGTTATCTTCGCCTGGTATCTGGTGGTCAAGGAAGAAAGACAGGTTCACCCAGAGAAACTTTGACGTTGATAAAGCTCTGCATAGATTCCATTTTTCGCCAATAATTCATCGTGTTTGCCCCGCTCTTTAATCTCACCTTGGTCCAAAACCAAAATCTGATCAGCAGCTCTGACCGTTGATAATCTGTGTGCAATTACCAAACTAGTCCGCCCCTTTAATGCATTAGAGAGCGCCTGCTGAACCAAGGCTTCATTCTCTGAATCAAGATGTGCAGTAGCTTCATCCAAAACCACAATGCGGGGCGCCTTCAGTAGAAGTCTGGCAATAGCCAACCTCTGTTTCTCTCCACCTGACAAGCGGTGGCCTCGTTCGCCAACAACGGTGTCAAAGCGATTTGGTAAAGATGAAATTAGATCCCAGATTTGCGCCGCTTGGCAGGCCTCTTGCATCTCAGCCTCTGTTGCGTCAGCTTTTGCGTATTTCAAATTTGCTGCGATGGTGTCATGAAACATGTGCGCATCTTGGGTGACAATGCCAATTGCATCACGCAATGACTGCAGCTCTAAATCTCTGACATCAGTGTTGTTGATCAAAATCTGCCCAGCGGTGACATCATAAAGACGGGCCAACAAGGAGCTGATTGTCGTCTTGCCCGCTCCTGATTGACCAACTAGCGCGGTCATTGAGCCAGATGGTGCGATGAAATCAATGCCACGCAAAATCTCCCCGCTTTGTACCATTTCAGGTTTGGCTACCGACTCTAAGGACGCAAGTGAAATCTCCTCGGCTTTAGGGTAAGAGAAATGAACCGCCTTGAACTCGACAGATAGCGGACCTGAATCAACTGGTTTTGCATCGACTTTACTGCGAACCATCGGAATCAGATCGAGGACCTCAAATACCCGCTCAAATGAGACCAAAGCGGTCATTACATCAACCCTTACATTGGACAGCGCTGTAAGAGGGCCGTACAGACGAGCCAGCAAAGCGGTGATTGCCAACAAAGTTCCGAGAGTGATCTTTTCATTAATCGCCAAATTCCCACCGACTCCATATGCAAAAGCTGTGGCAATAGCGGCAATTGAGGTCAAAGCGATAAAGAACAATCGGTTTAGCAGCGCGATGTTGATACCTATATCGGCAACTTTACGGGCCCGTGATGAGAAGTATTGATTTTCATCATTGGGATCTCCGTAAAGAGACACCAGTAAAGCTCCCGAAACATTAAATCGCTCCGTCATAGTTGCAGACATTTCTGCGTTCAAATTGAAGGAGTCTCGAGTTAAGCCCTGCAATCTGCGTCCGACCCATTTGGTGGGCACTAGAAATACGGGCAACAAGAGCAAGGAGACAATGGTGATCTGCCAGGACAGGATCAACATAGTCACAATTACTAATGTAAGAGTAAGCACATTGCTGACCAATCCAGAGAGCGTTGTCGTGAAAGCTTGCTGAGCACCGATGACATCTGAATTAATGCGAGAAATTAAAGCTCCGGTTTGAGTGCGAGTGAAGAATGCGATTGATTGCTTTTGTATATGGGTAAAAACCTGAGTTCGAAGATCGTAAATTAATCCTTCACCAATCTGTGCCGAGAACCAGCGGCCCACCATGTTGAATAATGCATCGGCAATGGCAATAAAACCAACCGTCAATGCCAAAGTTGTCACTAGATCGGAATCTCCCGGGATGACTCCATCATCGATCAATCGCTTTAGAAGCAATGGTGTGGCAACTACCAAAACTGCATCAACAATTACCGTAAGGAGAAATAATGCTAGGTACTTCTTGTACGGAATGGCATAGGCGGCGATGCGCTTAACTGTGCCGGGTTTTAATTTTTGATCCTTTACCGACTGGTCCTGAGTCAGTGTTCTGAAGGACATCCACATCGCGTGCTGAGACATGGCTATACCTTAGATGCCAGTTGGAGTCAGATGGTAAATAAACAATTAAACGGTAAAGCCGATGGCGCGAAGTTGCTCTCGACCATCATCAGTAATTTTGTCTGGGCCCCATGGCGGCATCCATACCCAGTTAATTTTTACATCAGAAACTAGATCTTGAAGCACTGAACGGGTTTGATCTTCAATCACATCTTGCAAGGGGCAAGCTGCAGAGGTGAGGGTCATGTCTAGAACCGCAACATTTGCGTCATCAATCGACACATCGTAGATCAAGCCTAAGTCAACAACATTGATACCAAGCTCGGGATCTATTACATCCTTCATTGCTTCGGTTACATCAGCTAATGAAGCGCTCATTTTTTATCCTCCGTACTAGGTGATTTCGAACTTACCGCTTGAGTCAATGCATCTTTTACTGCCATCCAACCCAACAAAGCGCATTTTACTCGGGCCGGGAACTTTGCTACACCTGCAAAGGCAACCCCATCTCCCAAAACCTCTTCATCCCCCAGGTCATTACCTTTGCTTTGCAGCATGCTTTGAAAGGAATCTATAACTGAAAGTGCTCCTGCGGAAGATTTTCCTTTTATCAAATCAGTTACAACAGAGGTGCTGGCCTGTGAAATAGAACAACCAACTCCATCCCAACTCAGCCCTTCGATGACATCTCCATTTAAATGAAGATTAAGTGTTACTTCGTCACCACAGGAAGTATTAACGTGATGCACCTGCACCGTGGGGTTTGGTTGCAACTGCTTATTTAGCGGTCGCTTGTAATGTTCCAGGATTACCTCTTGGTAAAGTGAATCTAACTCCATCACCGCTCCAGAAAGTAATCTCGGGCGCGCTGAACCCCTGATACCAATTCAGAGATATCCGCGCTGCTGTTGTATAAATATAAGGAAGCTCTAGTTGTGGCAACCACCTTGAATTTCTTGGTTAATGGCCAAGCACAATGATGTCCGGTGCGAACTGCAATTCCGTATTGATCTAGCGCCTGCCCCAAATCATGCGGGTGGACTCCATCGATAGTGAAGGAGATAACTCCCCCGCGCATCTCGAGATTGTTCGGTCCGACAATTTGCAAACCTTTGATGCTAGTTAAGCCGGAAATTGCTTGCTGGGTTAAATCCATTTCATGTTGATGAATCTGTTCCATGCCAATTTTCGAAAGGTAATCAACTGCAGCACCTAGACCTACCGCCTGAGCCATGTTTGGCACCCCTGCTTCAAAACGCTTGGGTGCAGGTAAATATGTGGCAGATTCCATCGTCACGGTTTCAATCATTGATCCACCTGTTAAAAATGGCGGCATCTCATCAAGCAACTCTTGCCTACCCCATAGAACTCCCACCCCGGTTGGACCCAGCATCTTGTGGCCGGAGAAGGCTACGAAATCTACCTTCAGCTGTTTTACATCTATTGCAAAATGCGGCACCGATTGGCAAGCATCCAAAACAAAAAAGGCGCCTACCTCTTTAACTCTGACCGCTATTTCATTGATTGGATTTATTGTTCCTAGAACATTTGATTGATGAGTAAGGGCAACAACCTTGGTCTTCTCGTTTATAACCTCGTCAATGTTTGATAAATCAAGACGTCCTTCTGAAGTGACAGAAAGCCACACTAATTGCGCACCAGTCCGCTTTGCTAACTCCTGCCAAGGAATCAAATTAGCGTGATGCTCCATCTCAGAAACAACAATGCGATCACCTGGTTTGATGTGAAAAGGAGATCCAATAACGGCATTACCAAATGAGTAAGCAACCAAATTAATGCTCTCAGTTGCCGACTTAGTGAAAACCACTTCATCTGATTTAGCGCCTATGAAGGCGGCAACTTTGTTGCGCGCGCCTTCAAATAGCTCGGTGGCTTCCTCTGCTAACTGATGAGCACCTCGGTGCGCAGCGGCGTTGTGTTGGGTGTAGAACTCTCGTTCTGCATCTAACACCTGAAGGGGCTTTTGTGAGGTAGCTCCACTATCCAGATAAATTAATCGATTGTTTCCGCGGATTTGGCGCTTGAAGATTGGGAAATCTGCCTGCACCGCGGAAACATCAAATGTATTTTTCACTATTTACGGTTTACGCCTTTACGTACTCCGCATAACCCTTCTCTTCAAGGCGCTCAGCTAACTCTGGTCCGCCCTCTTCGACAATCTTTCCACCAGCAAACACATGAACAAAGTCAGGCTTGATGTAACGCAGGATTCTCGTGTAGTGGGTAATCAGCATGATGCCAAGATTTTGTTCCGCTTTAACGCGATTAACTCCTTCAGAAACGATACGAAGTGCATCAACATCAAGACCAGAATCGGTTTCATCCAGCACCGCGATCTTTGGCTTTAATAACTCCATCTGCAAGATTTCATGACGCTTCTTTTCGCCACCGGAAAATCCCTCATTTACACTTCTTTCGGAGAAGGATGGATCCATCGCCAGTTTTGCCATTGCATCCTTTACCTCGCCAACCCAAGTACGCACCTTTGGAGCTTCGCCACGTAATGCGGTTGCTGCGGTACGCAAGAAGTTTGCGACCGACACCCCTGGCACCTCAACTGGATACTGCATGGCTAAGAAAAGTCCGGCTTTCGCACGTTCATCAACGCTCATCTCCAAGACATCCACACCATCTAGAGTTACAGAGCCGCCGGTGATTGTGTATTTCGGATGACCTGCGATGGAGTAAGCCAAAGTTGATTTGCCGGAGCCATTAGGACCCATAATCGCGTGCACTTCACCAGAGTTGATGGTCAGGTCAACGCCGCGAAGAATCTCAGTCATGCCGGACTCAGTTTCAACTCCGACTTGTAGATTTTTAATTATTAATTGTGACATTTTCGCTCCCGACCTTTACTTCGATGAAATCGTGACAGTATCTCCATCACGATTAACTGCAAATGTTTCCAACGCTTCAACAGCTGGCGGTGTTAAGGCCTCACCTGTACGCAAATCAAACTCTGCGCCATGAAGCCAACACTCAATCTTGTAATTTGATATTTCTCCTTCAGACAAAGAGGCATCGGAGTGGGTGCAGATATCTGCTACCGCAAACACCTCTTGCCCGATGCGCGCTACGCAAACATCTTTATCGCCTAAAGAGAGTTTTTGTGGCTTGCCATCTTCCAAGGAAGAGAAATCAAGTTGCACGCTACTCATTTACGCACCAACCTTTTCAAGTTGGGCATCAATACGTGACATCAAACGCTCTTCAATAGCTTCATTTCCGATTTTGTTGATGATCTCAGTGAAGAATCCCCTGATTACTAATCTTCTTGCATCAGCCATAGGAATTCCGCGAGACATCAGATAAAACAGCTGTTCATCATCAAACCGGCCCGTAGTGCTGGCATGACCTGCACCAACAATTTCACCGGTTTCGATCTCTAGATTTGGTACTGAATCAGCTCTGGCTCCATCGGTTAGAAGAAGATTCTTGTTTAATTCGTAAGTGTCGGTTCCTTCCGCATTGCCACGGATGAACACATCACCGATCCAAACGGTGCGGGCTTCGTCACCGGCTAACACGCCTTTATAGGTAACCCGTGATTTGCCATTAGGAATGCCGTGCTCAACATGCACGCGATGCTCTAGATGTTGTCCATCAGTTGCAAAATAGAGGCCTAGCAACTCGGCGCTGCCACCTTGATCTGAGTATTCAACTGTTGGGAGCAAGCGAACTAATGATCCACCAATTGTTACGGTGATTGAGTTGAAGGTTGCATCACGGCCCACAATCGCATGGTGCCGACCGAGATGAACGGCGCTCTCACTCCACTCCTGCAAAGTAATAAAGGTGAGGTTTGCACCAGCTTCAAGACGAATTTCAATCTCTTCGCCTAGCACCGCTTGACCTGAGTTTTCGACAATCACCGTTGCTTTGCTGTGCCCACCAGCGGTAATTACAGTTCTAGAAAACTCACTGGTTGACCCAGCCTGTCTGGTCAGGATGATCGGCTCTGAAACAACCGCCTCTTTAGCAATCTGTAAGTGTGTAACTTCTGAGGCTGTCGCACGAACTCTTTGAATAACTGCATCATCTGTGGTGGATTTTGCCGGCAATTCAGCTGATTTAACTTTGCTGATTGTGAATCCGGCACGCGCTTCGCCTAATAAAGCAATTGAGATGCGATCGGCAACAGTGGTTGCTGGGTCATGCAATCCCGCCAAACGCTTAAGTGGGGTGAATCTCCAAGCTTCTTCGCGACCAGATGGAGTTAGGTAATTTGTAGGAAGCGCTGACATTAACCAACCGCCCCTTCCATCTGTAATTCGATTAGACGGTTTAACTCAAGGGCGTACTCCATAGGCAATTCGCGAGCAATCGGCTCGATAAAACCGCGAACAATCATCGCCATAGCTTCATCCTCAGATAGACCTCGTGACATCAAATAGAACAATTGATCATCACTAATCTTTGAGACCGTAGCTTCATGACCCATGGAAACATCATCCTCACGCACATCTACATAAGGATATGTGTCTGAACGAGAGATTGTGTCAACCAACAGCGCATCGCACTTTACTGTGCTCTTTGAGTGATGGGCACCTTCTTGTACTTGAACCAAGCCACGATATGAAGTGCGACCGCCACCACGCGCCACTGATTTTGAAATGATGGTTGAAGAGGTGTGCGGAGCGGCATGAACCATCTTTGCTCCAGCATCTTGATGCTGTCCTTCACCCGCAAATGCGATTGACAATGTTTCGCCTTTAGCGTGTGGCCCCATCATGAAAACAGCTGGGTACTTCATGGTTACCTTGGAGCCGATGTTGCCATCAATCCACTCCATAGTTGCACCTTCTGCACAGGTTGCACGCTTTGTAACCAAGTTATAAACATTGTTAGACCAGTTTTGAATTGTTGTATATCGAACTCGTGCGTTCTTGCGAACAATGATCTCAACCACGGCAGAGTGCAAGGAATCAGAGGAGTAAATAGGCGCGGTACAACCCTCTACATAATGAACATAAGAGCCTTCATCAGCAATAATCAATGTTCTTTCAAACTGACCCATGTTCTCGGTATTGATACGGAAATAAGCTTGCAATGGAATTTCTACATGAACACCTTTTGGTACGTAGACAAAGGATCCACCAGACCAAACCGCTGTGTTTAACGCGGCAAACTTATTGTCTCCAACAGGAATCACAGAACCGAAGTACTCTTTAAAGATGTCTTCATGCTCGCGAAGGCCAGTATCGGTATCTAAGAAAATAACCCCTTGCTTTTCCAAATCCTCACGAATCGAGTGATAAACAACCTCTGATTCATACTGCGCAGCTACTCCAGCTACTAAACGCTGTTTTTCTGCCTCTGGAATACCAAGTCGGTCATAGGTATTTTTGATGTCTTCCGGCAACTCTTCCCATGAAGTTGCTTGTTTTTCTGTAGATCGAACGAAGTATTTAATGCTGTCAAACTTAATGCCAGATAAATCTGACCCCCAATTTGGCAGCGGTTTTTTGTCAAAGAGGTTCAAGCCTTTTAGCCGAAGATCCAACATCCACTGTGGCTCATTCTTTTTTGCAGAGATGTCACGCACGACCTCTTCATTAAGACCGCGCTTAACATTTGCACCAGCTACATCCTTGTCGGACCAGCCATATTCATACTTACCAAGGCCTTCAAGTTCTGGATGTGCAGTTTGACTCATCGCGTACTCAGCTTTCTACTTTGATTGGATGACTTCTTACTTGCGTTTTGAGCATTTTTGCTTTTTGTTACAAATTGGGGAATGAAGGTGGTGCAGACCCCATCGCCATGTGCGATTGTGGCCAATCTTTGAACGTGTGTACCAAGTATTTTGGAAAATGCGGCGGTCTCTTCCTCGCATAATTGAGGAAACTCCGCCGCAACATGCGCAATCGGGCAATGATGCTGACATAGTTCAACGCCAATTCCATGTGCATGGGTATTTGCTGCATAACCCTCTTCACTTAAAAAGTTAGCGAGTCCCTCAATTCGATTTTTTGATTTTGCAACCACATCCTGAGATCGCTTAACAATTTCTTCGGCACGGTGCTTTGCAAAACCAGTAACTAAATGCTCACCGCTATTTGCCGCTATATATTTCAATGCTGAAACCGCAAGATCATCATAGGAGTGTTCAAATCTCTGTCGACCTTGATCGCTCATGACAAAGACCTTTGATGGTCTTCCCCGAGTGCGGGCGCTACGTTGGTGGGGCTCCCTCTCCTCCAAGATGCCCTCTGCGATCAATTGATCTAAATGCCTACGAATCCCAGCCGGTGTTAATTGCAATTTTTCGGCCAAGGCAACCGCGGTCGAAGGGCCGGTCTCCAAAATGGCGCGGGCGACCTGATCCCTGGTGCGCATATCCTCTGGAGCGGCGGTTTTCACAACGGAATTGTTGCGTAATTCATGGCGCGACGCCAGTTGAGAACTGGGCGCTACGCATAGGCTCTGCCCCGTGGGCCGCAGTAGTGAAAACCAAGAAAAACTGAAGGGCAAAGCCCTGATCAGACTCTCCAATTTAATGGTATTCACTCAATCTGCAATAGTCATTACCGGCGGCGCAGTTCGCATTACTGGTTCAGGATTGGGTTGCTCTACATGGCCGGAGTGCACACCGGGTTCCTACACGCCAACACCTGATCAACCTGAAGCGCCGCTACATGCCTGGATTGAATTTGGCAATCGACTACTTACCTTTGTCTTATTACTTAATGCTGTTGCTCTGATGTTTGTAATTTTTAAAGGTGGGCACCGCCAACTACGCAAAATGGGTGCATTCCAAATTATTGGCATTTTGGCGCAAGGTGTTCTCGGTGGAATCACGGTACTTACCGGGTTAAATCCTGCAACAGTTGCAGCTCACTTTTTGCTATCTATAGTTCTGATTGCGGGCGCGCTTTCGCTGCGACAAAGGGTTTATGGCAAGACTCCAAGTTACCTCTCCCCTATTCCGCTAGTTAGAAAATTGATGATCACGCATCTGATTTTGACCATAGCGGTTATTTTTGTTGGCACAATCGTCACCGGTAGCGGACCGCACGCCGGAGATTCAACGGCGGAGCGGTTTAATTTTGATGCCAAGATGATGTCTTGGATTCATGCCGACTTGGTGATTGCTTTACTTGGAGTCACAGTTGCTTTATTGATTGCGGTCAAATTGGGCGAATCAGATGAAACCAAGTTCATGCTCGCGCCACAGGTGCAAAGCTTTTTGCTTATAGCTTTGGCACAGGGAGGAATTGGGTACATTCAATACTTCACAGGTTTGCCTGAGCTATTAGTTGGTGCTCATTTGCTTGGAGCGGTGCTGGTTTGGATCTTTGCATGGAACATTGCAATTGTTGGCAACCTAAAGGGCCGAGTTAAGGAAGGGCAATAATGCAACTGACAAACAACCCCTGGAGCGAGTTAGATGACAAGGCGGTAGCCATTGCCCGCGCCCTTTCAATGGATGCGGTGCAAAAGGTCGGAAATGGCCACCCCGGAACCGCTATGTCATTAGCGCCAGTTGCTTACACACTTTTTCAGCGTTTCTTAAAGCATGATCCCAGTGACCCAAACTGGATCGGTCGTGACCGTTTTATTCTCTCCTGTGGTCACTCCTCTTTAACTTTATACATTCAACTTCTCTTCAGCGGATATGGTCTTTCACTTGATGATCTAAAGGCGTTTCGTACTTGGGGTTCACTAACACCCGGTCATCCCGAGTTTGGACATACCGCTGGCGTGGAAACCACTACCGGCCCACTCGGACAAGGTGTGGCAAATGCTGTCGGCATGGCGATGGCTGCGCGATACGAACGAGGTTTACTTGATCCAGATACACCAGCCGGCAAAAGTCCATTTGATCACAACATTTGGGTAATTTGCAGCGATGGCGATTTGCAAGAAGGTGTAAGCGCAGAAGCATCCTCTCTCGCTGGTACACAGCAGTTGGGCAATCTAAAGGTTATTTATGATGACAATCGCATCTCGATAGAAGGCGATACTCATTACGCATTCACGGAAGATGTGTCTGCTCGCTATCGCGCGTATGGATGGCATGTAATAGATGTTGCGGCGCAACCTAATGGTGATGTGGATCGAGTCGCATTAGAAGTAGCAATGGAACAAGCACTTTCAATTACCATTCAGCCAGTATTAATTAGACTGAAAACTGTTATTGCTTGGCCGGCCCCGAAGGCGAGAAACACTGCAAAATCACATGGATCAGCTTTAGGTGCTGATGAAGTTGCTGCAACAAAGATTGAATTGGGTTTACCTGCAGAGGACTTCTACTTCCCTGCTGAAATACAAAATCATGTGCATCAAGTTAAGCAACGTGCGCAGTTGATGCGAGCGGCATGGAACAAAGAGTTTGAGCAATGGCAAAGCACCAAACCAGAGGCAGCAAAATTGCTCGATAGATTAAGAAAGAAAGAGCTGCCATCTGGATGGGATGCGTACCTGCCGGTATTTGCCTCCGACAAAGAGGTAGCAACACGTAAGGCCTCGGGCGACACCATAAATGCGATCGCCAAAACCCTGCCAGAGTTTTTTGGTGGGTCATCGGATTTAGCAGAAAGCAATAACACCACCATCGAGGATGGTGGTTCCTTCCTGCCGGCTGGTTCTGCAATGAAGGGTGCCAACCAATTTGGTCGGGTGGTTCACTTTGGCATTCGCGAACATGCCATGGGTTCAATCCTCAATGGAATGGCGTTGCACGGTTTAGTAAAACCATTTGGCGGGACCTTCTTGGTATTTAGTGATTACATGCGTGGTGCAGTAAGACTGAGCGCATTGATGAATCTTGCCGTCACCTATGTTTGGACCCATGACTCTATTGGTTTAGGTGAAGATGGTCCGACCCACCAACCGGTAGAACACATTGCAGCATTGCGCGCTATTCCAAATCTAAATGTCGTTCGTCCCGCCGATGCAAATGAGGTTGTGCACTGCTGGAAAAAGATAATCGAGGATCAAAAGCCTTCAGGCATTTTGCTATCTCGACAAAATCTGCCAGTCTTAAATCGATCAGATCTCAATCCAGCCGCCCTTTCGGCAAAAGGTGCTTACTCATTAAACAATGTAACTGATCCTGATGTTGTAATCATTGCAACTGGCTCTGAAGTTTCAATTGCACTACAAGCTGCATCTTTACTTGCTCAAAACTCTATTAAGGCACGGGTAGTAAGTGCGCCTTGCTTAGAGTGGTTCAGAGCCCAAGATGAGAGTTACCAAGACTCCGTCATTCCTAAGAATGTGAAAGCTCGCGTCAGCGTAGAAGCTGGAATTGCGCAGGGTTGGCATGAATTTATTGGCGACTCTGGAGTTGCTGTATCTCTCGAACACTTCGGCGCCTCAGCCTCAGCCTCAGTATTGTTTAAAGAGTTTGGCTTCACCCCAGAAAAGGTAGCTCAAGCGGCGCAGTTATCTATAGCTAAATCTAAGAACTGAAGGGAGCTCTAAATGCATCAGATATTGCGACAAATATCAGAGGCAGGGACCTCGATTTGGCTGGATGATTTATCTCGCGAGAGATTGATTAAAGATGGCAAATCCCGCAATCTTCAACATTTAATTGAAAGTGAAAATGTCGTCGGGGTAACCACCAACCCTGCGATATTTGCTGCCGCCATAGCAAACTCTGATTTGTACGCCTCTGACATTTCACAATTGTCAAGCAAAGGTTTGAATGCTGAAGCGATTATCAATGAATTAACTACCGCTGATGTATATAAAGCTTGCCAATTGTTGCTCCCAGCTTATGAAGCTAGCGGCGGAAAAGATGGTCGAGTCAGTATTGAGGTTGACCCAAGATTTGCTCGAGACACCGATGCAACTATTCAGCAGGCTCGTGAGTTGTGGACCAAAGTAAATCAACCAAATTTGTTGATTAAGGTACCAGCGACCGTTGAGGGTATCCCTGCCATACGCACCTTGATTTCAGAGGGCATCAGTGTAAATGTAACTATCATTTTCTCTGTCACTCGCTATCGCGAAGTACTTGAAGCTTTCATTGCCGGACTTGAAGATAGGCAAGCCAAATCTCTGCCAGTGCGTGACATTCACTCGGTAGCTTCATTTTTTGTAAGTCGTGTAGACACTGACATTGATCCAAAATTGCGGGCTCATTCAAATCCAACAGCTCAACAACTCTTGGGTAAAGCCGCTATCGCAAATGCACGACTTGCTTACCAACACTTTGCCGAGATTTCTAACTCCGCAAGATGGCAACAACTTGCAGCATCTGGTGCCGCAATTCAGCGACCGCTTTGGGCGTCGACTGGAGTCAAGGATCCCGCCTATCACCCAACTCTTTATGTTCTTGAGTTAATAGCACCGCACACCGTAAACACGATGCCGGAGCCCACCTTAATCGCGGTTCGCGATCAGGGAAATTTCAATGGCGACACCGTAACCGCGAACTACAGTTCAGCAGCGCAAACTTTGCAGGCTTTGTTGGAACTAGGGATTGATATTGAGGATGTCGCATCTCGCCTTGAGATCGAGGGTATCGATAAGTTCATCAAGCCTTGGTTGGAGTTGATCGACACTGTTGAGAGAGCGAGCCGGCGTTGATAAAAATCACTGGCTTCGAAGTAGGTTCGGAAAATCGTCAAAGATTAAATGAAATCACCTCTCGTTTAGCAGATAAAGACTCCACACTTTGGGGTGTAGCTGCGCAACCAGAGGCTGAGATAAGACTAAATTGGATTGATCTTCCAGAATCCTCCAGAGAGCTGCTTCCGATACTTGATGCTTTGTCAGCTTGGTCCAGGGAGTTACAGCACCAGAGCTTTGTTCTGTGCGGCATGGGTGGCTCGTCACTTGCCCCCGAAGTTATTGCTGGGGTCTACGGAAAAGCGTTGACCGTTCTTGATTCAACCGATCCAGAGCATGTCGCAGCGGTACTGGGCAAAGATTTGAGCAAAAGTTGTTTTGTGATTGGCTCTAAATCCGGATCGACGATTGAAACAGCTTCGCAAAAAATCGCTGTCGTTTCCGAACTCAAAAAACAAAACCTCGACCCCAAAAATCACATAGTGGTTGTTACAGATCCTGGCTCTCCTCTTGATCAGGATTCCAAGGAGCAGGGGTATCGCGTCATTAATGCCGATCCAAATGTTGGTGGAAGATTTAGTGCACTTAGCGCCTTCGGCTTAACCCCTGCAGCATTGATCGGTGTAGATGTATCGGTGCTATTAGATGATGCAGCAGCTGCGGCGAGAGAGTTCAGAAATGTGGATTCCTCAGTTGTTAAGGTGGCTGCAGCGCTTGCCTCAAAGGAGTTTTCAATTGTCGGTTTTCAGGACCGTGATTCTCAAGTTGCAGGATTGAGTGAGTGGATTGAGCAGCTAATCGCAGAATCCACCGGCAAAGATGAAAAAGGGGTCCTTCCTGTTGTTCTGGAGTCAACACTTCAGCCCAAGTATCCAGTCATTACATTTAATGGCGCCGGCAGCAATGATGTGTCTGCAACCCTTGGGGAACATTTCATTTTCTGGGAGTGGGTAACGGCCCTTACCTGTTATCTATTGAATGTGGATCCATTTAATCAACCAAATGTCACAGAGGCAAAGAACAAAACCAGCGCTCTTTTAAAGCGTTGGTCAGATTCAACCTTGGTAGAGCCAATCCCAGTATGGGAAAGTGAAAATCTTGCGGTTTTTGCAACTGATGAATTGGAAAACTTGAACCAGTACTTGGAAAAAGCAATCACAGATTGCCATGGTTATATAGCATTAATGGCGTACTTGCACCGCGGCGTAGATGATGAGATTGCCAAGTTGCGTGATTTACTAGAAAGCGCATCGGGTAAACCAACCACATTTGGATGGGGACCAAGATTTCTGCACTCCACCGGTCAGTTCCACAAAGGTGGTCCCAAGATCGGCTCCTTTATCCAAATTACCGGAGCAGCAAAATTGGATTGGCCGATAGCCGATGCCGGGTATGGATTCAATTTATTGGTGAAGGCACAAGCTCTGGGCGATAATGAAGCGCTAAGGGAGCGTAACTACCCGGTTGTTAGATTTCATCTAAAGACTAGAGACGCTGGAATTCAAGAGCTATTACAAGCGGCAAAAACTCTTTAATAAAAAGTTAAGGATTACTCCTCATCCTCATCGCCACGTAATTTCTTCAAAGCAGCATCAAGAATTTTCTTAGCTTCAGCCTCGGTTCTACGCTCTTTCACATATGCCAGGTGAGTTTTGTAAGGTTCATTCTTAATTGGCGAAGGTGGATTGTTCTTGTCGCGACCAGCTGGAAATCCACAACGTGGGCAATCCCATTCATCAGGTACAACTACTGTTCCATCTTCGGCAAATGAGGGTTTAGTTTCATGGCCATTTAGACACCAATAGGAAACTCGGAAACGAGCAATTGCCTCACCACGCTCCGCCTCGCCCATTGGGCCAGCACCGACACGGGAGCCACGAATTGCACTTCCACCCGCCATTTTTTCTCCTTGCTAATTATTTTGAATTAATAATTTTTACTTCAATACCAGACTCAATGCAATGACCGCGGCAAACCAAATACCACCAACGACAATAGTGATTCGATCAAGGTTTTTTTCGACCACTGATGATCCGCCGTAATTTGATGACATACCACCGCCGAAGAGATCAGATAGACCGCTTCCCTTACCTTTGTGGAGCAAAACTAGAAGAATCATCAAGATGCTGGTGATAACCAGCAGAATTGACAGTGCTAAAGCCACGATTTACTCCTTGCAGGTTTTACGGGAATTGCGAGGTCGCAATACTACCCAATGGGCAGGTATTGCACCGCATCGCCGCCCAATTGCCTCACTTATTAGCCTAAAACCACCTACATGACGCGGTGGAATTTACAGATTCGAGCGAACTCCTCCGGGTCCAAGCTGGCGCCTCCCACCAGCGCTCCGTCAACATCACTTTGCTTCATGATGTCAACGATGTTGGCAGATTTCACAGATCCGCCATAAAGAATCTTGGCATTAGCTGCAATCTCTTCACTGCCGATCTTTGCTAGCTCTGCGCGAATGGCTGCGCAGACCTCCTGTGCATCCTCAGGGGTTGCGGTCTTTCCAGTACCGATCGCCCACACTGGCTCATAGGCAAAAACAATTTTCTTCAACTCAGGTTTGTGGAATCCCTTTAATCCCTCGCGCACCTGATTTAAAACATGTTCAACATGTGTGCCGGCTTCCCGAATTGGTAACTCTTCACCAATGCAGAAAATAGGTGTCATTTCATTTTCTAAGACCGCCCGCATCTTCTTATTGACCAGCGCATCATCTTCGCCATGAATTGCACGGCGCTCTGAATGTCCAACTAAAACAAAGGTGCAATCCAACTTTTTCAACATCGCGGCTGAGATATCCCCGGTGAAAGCACCTGACTTCTCTGGTGAAACATCCTGGGCGCCGTAACTTAACTTCAGTCGATCTCCATCAACTAAAGTTTGAACAGAACGAATATCCGTAAACGGAGGAATGACTGCAACATCTACCGCATCAAAATCCCGGTCTTCAAGGGAGTATGCAAGTTTTTGTGTTACAGCAATGGCTTCAAGATGATTTAGATTCATCTTCCAGTTGCCAGCGATTAGCGGCTTACGTGTCATCTCTATTAACCATTCTCTCTCTTCAAATTGGACATCACTCAAGTTTAGGCGTTCAATGCCGTTAAACCAGGAAGCTCTTTACCTTCCAAATACTCTAGAGAGGCGCCACCTCCAGTAGAGATGTATCCAAACTGGTCATCACTGAAGCCCAATGCGCGCACCGCGGCAGCGGAATCTCCACCGCCAACTACCGATAGGCCATCCACCTCAGTTAAGGCTTGCGCTATCACTCGAGTGCCAGCGGCAAAGTTTGAAAACTCAAATACCCCCATCGGGCCATTCCAGAAGACCGTCTTACATCCTTTGATTCCAGCAGCAAAACTTTGTGCACTTGCCGGTCCAATATCCAATCCCATTTGATCTGCAGGAATGGCATCTGCTGATACAACGGTAGGTGAAGCATCAGCAAAGGCTGGTGCTACAACTACATCGGTGGGCAGCAACACTTCAACCCCGAGTTGTGCAGCCCGAGCCAAGAGCTCCTTTACCAAAGGAACTGACTCAAGTTCGACCAACGACTTTCCAATTTCTTTTCCAGTTGCAGCAAGGAAGGTAAATACCATTCCGCCACCAATTGCCAATAAGTTAACTTTGTCTAATAGATTATTAATAACACCAATTTTGTCAGATACTTTCGCTCCACCTAAAACAACACCATAAGGACGTTGTGGCGATTGGGTCAACTTACGTAACACTTCCACCTCAGCTGCGATCAAGTTTCCTGCCGCATGTGGCAGTTCAAGTGCAGCTTCATAAACTGAGGCATGTTTTCTATGTACCGCGCCAAAACCATCACCGACATAGAAATCTGCAAAAGCGGTCAGCTGTGCCGCAAAACCCTTACGCTGCTCGTCATCCTTGCTAGTTTCTGCTGCTTCAAATCGGACATTCTCCAGTAACACGACCTCTCCCGATTTGAGGTTTTTTACCGCCTGTTGTGCAGAACTGCCGACAACATCGGAGGCAAAGTGGACTGGATATTTGATCAACTCCCCCAATCGCTTTGCAATTGGAGCTAGAGATAATTCCGCCTTCACTTCACCCTTTGGACGACCCAGATGGGCGACAATCACTAACGCCGCACCTGCTTCTAGCAACTGATTAATGGTTGGAAGTGAAGCTTGAATGCGTCCATCATCGGTGATGATTCGATTGCCTTGACCATCATCCTTTAATGGAACATTTAAATCACAACGCAGTAATACCTTTTTCCCACGCAATGTTGGCAATACTTCAGCAGCAGAGATTGATTTGATTGTCATATGAAAATTAACCTCGAAAACTCTTAATTAGAGAGTTTTGCCGATAAATTTCATCAAATCTACCAAGCGATTTGAGTAACCCCATTCATTGTCATACCAACCAGCAACTTTAGCTTGATTGCCAATTACCTTGGTTATGCCAGCATCAAAGATGCAGGAGTGAGAGTCGGTGACGATATCGGTAGAAACAATTGGATCCTCGGTGTAGTGAAGAATTCCCTTTAGTGGACCTTCGGCCGCTTTCTTCATGGCCGCATTAATCTCGGCTGCGGTGGTCTCCTTAGCCAATTCAACGGTCAAGTCTGTTACTGAACCGGTTGGAACTGGAACACGAAGCGCATAACCATCTAACTTACCCTTTAATTCAGGAAGCACCAGGCCGATTGCTTTGGCCGCGCCAGTTGAAGTTGGGATGATATTTGTTGCAGCTGCGCGAGCGCGGCGCAAATCCTTATGAGGGAAATCCAAAATTACCTGATCATTTGTGTATGCATGAACAGTGGTCATAAATCCACGCACAATGCCAAAGTTTTCGTGGAGAACCTTTGCCATTGGGGCAAGGCAGTTGGTGGTGCAAGAAGCATTGGAAATAATGTTGTGCTTTGCAGGATCATAAGCAGAATCATTAACACCGAGCACTAAGGTGACATCTTCATCAGTTGCAGGTGCAGAAATAACTACTTTTTTAGCTCCGCCAACCATGTGCTTGGCTGCATCTGATGCCTTAGTGAAACGACCGGTAGATTCAATAACTATGTCAGCTCCCACCGAACCCCATTGCAGTGCGGCCGGGTCTTTTTCTGCAAAAACTCTGAACTTTTTGCCACCTACAGTGATGGATGAATCATCATGGCTCACGGGCAAGTTCAAGCGACCGAGAATTGAGTCGTACTTCAACAAATGTGCCAATGTTGCGATATCGGTTAAGTCATTGACTGCAACAATCTCTACATCAGCATTAGAGGCGAGCGCGGCACGAAAGAAGTTACGTCCGATTCGACCAAATCCATTAATTCCAACTTTTACCACTTAGACCACGCTCCATGAGATGCACCGTTGGGCATCAATCGATTGAATTTACGCCACGACTTTGTGGACTTGACCCAATCCTATCAGTGCGAGGTTGCGGCGCTGGCTAATTGAGAAGATCAGGCGAGAGGCCTGCTTCAGTATCAGGTATTCCCAACTCAGCGGCCCGCTTATCTGCCATGGCCAGTAGTCTTCTAATTCGACCAGCGATTGCATCCTTAGTCATTGGTGGCGTTGAGAGCGAGCCCAACTCCTCCAAACTCGCCTGGCCATGAGTAATTCTTAACTGCCCTGCTTCACGCAAATGATCTGGAATTTCATCTCCCAAGATTTCCATCGCGCGTTGCACCCTAGCTGACGCAGCAACCGCTGCTCTGGCAGAACGGCGTAAGTTGGCGTCATCAAAATTAGCTAACCGATTTGCAGTTGCTCTCACCTCTCGACGCATTCTGCGTTCTTCCCATGCCATGACACTTTCATGTGCACCAAGACGGGTTAATAAAACTCCAATTGCGTCACCGTCGCGGATTACAACACGGTCAACTCCGCGCACTTCGCGGGCTTTTGCTGTGATGTTCAATCGGCGCGCGGCACCAACTAATGCCAGCGCAGCCTCTGGTCCGGGGCAGGTGATCTCTAGTGCCGAGGATCTACCTGGTTCAGTTAATGAACCATGTGCCAGGAACGCTCCACGCCAAGCAGCTTCAGCATCGCAGATTCCAGCTGAGACAACCTGAGGTGGCAATCCCCTTACTGGTCTACCATGAGAATCAACCAAACCAGTCTGTCTTGCTAATGCATCACCATCTTTAATTACGCGAACTAAATACCTGCTGCCTTTACGCAACCCACCTGCACTGATCACTGCAAGATCAGAGTCATGACCGTAAATATCGGCGATATCTTTTCGAATTCTGCGTGCAGCCTGGGCTGTATCTAACTCAATCTCAACCATGATTTTGCCGGTTGAAATATGCAATCCACCTGCGAAACGCAAGATGGAAGATACCTCGGCTTTACGGCAACATGGCTTGGAGATAGCCAGTCGACTCAACTCATCTTTTACTGCGGCGGTCATTGCCATGAGCGTTATCTAAGCATCTCCGATTGGAAAATGTGGCTGAAAGCGGAAAATAATTTTCCTACATCATGGTGAGTGCTTCCTGGATAGGTTGCCAAATCGGCCACAATCACCCTACCTCCCATTTCCTGCACCAGTTTTTCCAATTCGGGCAGGATTTCCTCACCCGATGCAATTGATTGGTCAATTAGAGCTACATCACATTTTAAATCGGGCGCATATCGCATCAGAACTCGTAGATGCTCTGCGGGTGAACTACCCGCAAACTCATCCCCAGTGTGATTTGTTGCTGCATCTAAATTCAGCACCAAAATCTTTTTCGCTTTCGAGGTTGATAGAGCGGCTCTTTGTTGTGGCACCAACATATGCGGCAGCACACTTGAGAACCAAGAACCTGGTCCCAAGGTAATAAAATCAGCATCACCAATTGCAGAAATAGCCTGCGGAGTTGCAGCGGCGTTCTCTGGGATCAAACGTAATTGCTCAAGGTTTCCTTTGCTTACTGCAACCTCGATTTGCCCTCGAGCAACATGGGATCCATCCCAACGTTTGAATACGCCCTCGATATCCAACGGCTGAAGGGACATCGGCAAAACTCTGCCGACTACTTTAAGTAAAGCTCCTACTTTTTCTAAACCTAAAATTGGATCTCCATCGCGATCCCAAAGCGCAGTGAGCAAAAGATTTCCCAGCGCATGTCCATTTAAAGCGCCTTGTGAAGTAAAACGATATTGCAAAATCTCCGCCCAGCTTTTGCCCCATTCATCATCTGCGCACAAAGCTGCCAAAGCCATTCGCAAATCACCAGGAGGCAACGCATTAAACTCCTCGCGCAGCCTGCCACTAGAGCCGCCATTGTCGGCAACGGTCACTATCGCTGTGATATCAGTTGTTATCTTGCGAAGTGCTGAAAGTGTCGCTGCCAAACCATGGCCGCCACCTAGCGCAACTACCTTTGTCGTCATTAACGCTCGCGACCCAAATCTCTATGAATAGCATGAGCCGAGATAAATTGATCACCATCTATCTGATGGCCATCAATTCTTTTGGCTAGCTCCTCTGCAATTGCAACGCTGCGATGTTTGCCACCTGTACAACCAACGGCCAGAGTTATGTACTTCTTACCTTCTCGCAAGTACCCCTTGCCAATACTTTGAAACAACGCCAAGTAACGATCTAGAAATTCACCGACGCTCTCGGCATTTAAGACAGCAGCGCTTACTTCATGGTCAAGACCATTTTTGGGTCGTAACTCCGGATTCCAATGCGGGTTTGGAATAAATCGACAATCCATAACTAGATCAGCATCAACTGGGATTCCATATTTGTATCCAAAGGAAAGGATATTTACCCTTAATGCGGCGTTTTGCTGCGTTGCAAATAACTCAGATATCTTTTTTTCGAGTTGATGAACATTTAATTGTGATGAATCAACCACGAGATCAGCACCGGCATGAAGTTCGCGCAGCTTCTCTCGCTCTTTTGAGATTCCATCTACGATTCGCTCATCTGCTTGCAGCGGATGCGGTCGCCGCGAAGATTCAAATCTTCGCACCAGCACATCATCTGCCGCATCGACAAAGATAATCTTGCGTGAAATTCCTCGGTCAGCGAGCTCAGCTAATGAACGATTTAGGTCATCAAATAACTCTCTGCCTCTAACATCTATAACTACCGCAAGGCGATCGGCTGTGTGTTCTGTAGTATCAAATACCGAAAGCAATAACGAGGGCGGTAGATTGTCTATTACATACCAGCCATGATCCTCCATGGCATGCGCGACCGTTGATTTACCGGCCCCACTCATTCCCGTAACCAAAACTAACTCTCGGTTCATGTCTGCATCATCCCCTAGCTGTCAAGCAACTTGATCTAACGCTCAAGAATCTCGCCGGTTTGTAGATCTACATGGGTTACAGCTTCTTGGGCGTTTATCGCTTGCCAAATGGCTGCCGCGGTTTTCTCTCCAATGCCTGGAACCTGTGCTATTTCCGCCTCAGTTGCTTTCTTTAATGCAGCGATGGAACCGAAGTTTTCCATTAATCCCTGCCTACGAGCTTCGCCGAGGTTGGGAATTTCATCGAGCAAGGATTCCAGCATTAGTCGTGAACGTTTTGAACGATGGAAGGTAACCGCAAATCTGTGTGCTTCATCTCTGATTCGTTGCACCAAATAAAGAGCTTCGCTGTGCCTCGGCAGAATCACAGGATAACTCTGACCTGGAAACCAAATCTCCTCTAACCTTTTTGCTAGTCCAACCAAGGTTATGTTGGTGATACCTAACTCTGAAAATGCTCTTGCGGCAGCGTTGACCTGGCCTCGACCTCCATCAACGATTACTAGCTGTGGCGGATAAGCAAACTTTGGACGTTCTCCGCCGGATAACTCCACTTCACGTAAATCAATATCTTTTTCCGCCAAATACCGGGTAAATCTTCTCGTAATTACGTGATGCATCGCGCGGGTGTCATCAAACCTCTGCTTATCATCAATGCCAAAACGTCGGTACTCGCTCTTATTTGCCTGTCCATCTTCAAACACCACCATTGATGCAACCACTGAGGTGCCCTGAATATTGGAAATATCAAAACACTCAATGCGCAATGGCAATTCATCCATGCCAAGCTCTGTGGCTAGTTGTTCGAGAGCTTTGCCGCTCACTGCGGCATCATTTGAGCGCTTACTTAGAAACTGAACTAAGGAGTGGTGGGCGTTGCGTTTTACCATATCGAGTAGTTCCGATTTTTCTCCCCGCTCTGGCTTGCGAATGATGATGCTAAATTCAAACTTCTCCGAGAGAAATTCAGCCAGAGACTCATCTTCCAAATCCAGATTTACCAGCACCTCTTTGGCAGGCTCAAACTCTGAATAAATCTGATTTACCGTTACATCAAGTAATTGTGTTTCCTCCGGAATATTTGCTAAATCAATCACCCAAGACTTCGAGGAAATTACCCTGCCCTGCCTAACCCTGAAAATAGATGCAGCTGCATGGGTGATATCTTGGTGCAGCGCAATAAAATCCGCATTGATCGAATCGGATATTGCAGCATTACTTGATTCACTCGCCCGCTCTAGCGCAATTAATTGATCGCGAAGCTTGCCCGCTTTTTCAAACTCCTGCGCTGCTGCGGCTTCATGCATTTCCTTGCGCAACTCCCCGGCGATATCAGCTGATCCATCGCTCATAAAGGATTGCAAATCATCCACTAACTTTTTATGCTCTTGAGCAGTAACTCGACCCACACAGGGTGCGGCGCATTTGCCAATATCTCCCAGCAAGCATGCTCGCTGAGTGCGCTGAGCTCTTTCAAAATTGGAATTAGAGCAGGATCTAACTGGAAAGAGTTTTAGTAGAACATCAAAGGTGGAGCGCAAAGCCCACGCATGGGTAAATGGCCCGAAATATGCCACACCCTTGCGCTTTGATTTTCGGGTGATGAAAATCCGGGGAAACTCTTCATCTGTTGTGATAGCCAAATATGGATAGGACTTGTCATCTTTGAATTGCACATTAAAGGCTGGGTTTTCCTCTTTAATCCAGGTGAACTCCAATTGCAGGGCTTCTACCTCGCTGCGAACTACAGTCCAATCAACCCTGCTGGCAGCATGAATCATGCGATGGGTTTTTTCACCAACATTTTTTTGAAAATATGAGTTGAGGCGATTCTTTAAGGATCGAGCCTTGCCAACATATATAACCTGATTCTCTTCATTGAAAAAGCGATAAACCCCTGGCTCATCTGGCACATCTCGGGGTCGATAAGAAGCGGGTTCTGCCATTTTAGAGTTATTTCTTTTGCAGAATTTCAGCTAGGAACTTGCCGGTGTAACTTGCTTTAACCTTGGCCACCGATTCGGGAGTTCCTTCAGCGACCAAAGTTCCACCTCCCGAACCACCTTCAGGTCCAAGATCTATCACCCAATCTGCACATTTAATAACATCTAAATTATGTTCAATAACAACCACTGTGTTGCCAGTGTCAACCAGGCGTTGTAATACCAAGAGCAACTTCCGCACATCCTCAAAGTGCAGACCGGTTGTTGGTTCATCTAGGACATAAATGGTGCGACCGGTAGATCTGCGCTGCAGCTCTGTGGCCAGTTTTACTCTTTGCGCTTCACCACCAGAGAGCGTTGGCGCTGATTGTCCCAAGCGCACATAACCCAAGCCAACATCACAAAGTGTCTTTAGATATCTATGTATTGCTGGGATGGATTCAAAAAACTCAGTGGCATGCTCGATGGGCATGTCCAACACCTGGGCAATTGTTTTGCCTTTGTAATGCACCTCAAGGGTTTCACGGTTGTAACGTGCGCCGTGACAAACTTCGCATGGAACATATACATCTGGCAGGAAGTTCATTTCAATTGTGATAGTGCCGTCGCCCGCACAGTTTTCGCATCGCCCACCTTTGACATTAAAGGAGAACCGTCCCTGTTGGTAACCGCGCACCTTTGCCTCGCTGGTTTCGGCAAATAGCGCTCTTATCTTGTCAAAAACCCCTGTATAGGTTGCTGGATTGGATCGCGGAGTACGACCAATTGGCGATTGATCAACATGTACAACTTTGTCCAAATTATCTACACCTGTAACGGTGCGGTGCCTTCCAGGAACTATACGTGCCCCATTTAATTTGTTGGCAAGCACTGAGTACAAAATATCGTTCACTAAGGTTGATTTTCCTGAGCCACTTACGCCAGTAACCGCCACTAAAGCACCCAATGGAATGGTTACATCTAGATTCTTGAGATTGTTTTCCTTGGCATCTTTAATAACTAGATTGCGTTTTGGATTGATGGCTCTCCTCTTTTGAGGAATCTCTATCTTTGAACGACCAGAGATATATGCGCCAGTAATGGAGTTCTTAGAGTTAATTAAGGATTGATAATCCCCGGAAACCACAATCTCTCCGCCATGCTCCCCCGCCCCAGGCCCAATATCTACAATCCAATCTGCGGTTCTGATGGTCTCCTCATCATGTTCAACCACAATCAAGGTATTGCCCAAATCACGCAAGTGGGTCAGGGTTTCGATCAGTCGCTTATTGTCCCTTTGATGCAAACCAATACTTGGTTCATCAAGAACATAAAGCACGCCTACCAAACCAGAGCCAATCTGAGTCGCCAAACGAATTCGTTGCGCCTCGCCGCCAGATAGTGTGGCAGCGGGCCTGGCCAGAGTTAAGTACTCCAAGCCGACATCAAGAAGAAAACCCAGCCGAGCATGAACCTCTTTCATTACACGCTCAGCAATTTTGGCTTCGCGAGCACCCAATTTCAACGCTTTGAGAAACTTAGCGCACTCTTCAATTGAAAGTTCGCAGATCTCGGCAATATTTTTCTCACCTAAAGTAACTGCTAACACCTCAGGCTTTAAGCGACTGCCTTTGCAAGCCGGACACGGAGTCTCGCGCATAAAGGCTTCATATTTTTCGCGGCTGTAATCACTATCGGTTTCTGCGTGACGGCGCTCAATAAAAGGTTTAACACCTTCAAATCCAGTTGAATAGTTACGCACTCTTCCGTAACGATTTTTGTACTTAACGTGAACTTCGTATTCATAACCATTCAAAATAGCATCTTTAGCTTTTTGAGAAAGCTTCACCCAGGGGGTATTTAAGGAAAACTTAACATCAGCTGCTAACGCCTCAAGAAGGTTTAGAAAATACTCTGCAGATTGCCCGCCAGACCATGGTGCAATAGCACCATCAGATATCGAAAGTGAATCATCGGGAATAATCAGCTCTTCATCAACTTCAAGTTTAGAACCGATTCCGGTGCATTCAGCACATGCGCCAAATGGTGAGTTAAATGAAAAAGATCTTGGTTCCATCTCTTGAAAGGACAGGCCACAATCATGGCAAGCAAGAAGCTCGCTGTATGTACGCTCCTTCTCACCAGCTTTGTTATCAACAAATTCAAGTGTTACTAATCCATTAGCTAAGCGCAGCGCGGTTTCTATGGAGTCAGTTAGTCGTTGCTTACCTTCAGCCTTGGCAGTCAACCGATCCACTACTACTTCAATGGTGTGCTTCTCCTGCTTTTTCAGCTTAGGAACCTCAGTGAGTGAAACCGTTACGCCATCTACACGAGCTCTGGAATAACCTTGCGTGACTAAGTCCTTAAACAAATCAACGAACTCGCCTTTACGGGCACGAATCATTGGTGCCAAAACTTGAAACTTAGTTTCAGCCGGCAACTCAAGAATTTGGTCAACAATGTTTTGGGGCGTCTGCTTTGTAATCACTTTGCCACACTCGGGGCAATGCGGTTTGCCCGCTCTGGCAAAGAGCAGGCGCAAATAATCATAAACCTCGGTAATAGTGCCAACTGTGGAGCGAGGATTTCGGTTGGTGGATTTTTGATCTATAGATACCGCAGGTGATAAACCTTCAATGAAATCCACATCTGGCTTGTCCATTTGACCCAGAAACTGCCTAGCGTATGCAGAAAGTGATTCGACATAACGTCGCTGACCTTCAGCAAAGATCGTGTCAAAAGCCAATGATGATTTACCTGAACCAGAAAGCCCAGTGAAAACAATCATCGCGTTTCTCGGTAGATCCAGAGATACATTCTTAAGATTGTGTTCGCGGGCACCGCGGACTACTAAACGATCCGCGCTCATTACATTCCCGCCTCTTCCATTGCTCGCAACTCTCGCTTTAACTCTTTTATTTCATCGCGCAACCTAGCCGCTAATTCAAACTGCAACTCGGCTGCTGCATTGCGCATTTGCTCTGAAAGTGACTCAATCAAGCCCAGCAGCTCTGCACGCGGCAAGGCTACGAGTGATTTGGCATGTACGCCAACTGGAGTTTCGCTTCGATTCGCTCGTTTCTTTCCTGAAAGCAATGAATCTGTGTCATCGCTCTCTTCAGCAATCAAATCTGTGATGTCTGCAATCTTCTTGCGCAACGGTTGAGGGTCAATGCCATTTGCCTGATTGTATGCAATCTGCTTGGTTCTTCTACGATTGGTTTCTTCAATCGCACGGGCCATTGAGTCAGTTAAATTGTCGGCATACATATGTACTTCACCTGAAACATTTCGTGCCGCACGTCCAATGGTTTGAATCAAAGATCTAGTAGATCGGAGGAATCCCTCTTTGTCTGCATCAAGAATCGCAACTAAAGATACCTCTGGAAGATCTAGGCCCTCGCGCAACAGATTGATTCCAATTAAGACATCGTATTCACCAAGTCGAAGCTCTCGCAGCAATTCAACTCGGCGCAAGGTATCTACTTCGGAGTGCAGATATCGCACCCTGATTCCTGCATCGGTAAAGAAGTCAGTCAAATCTTCGGCCATTTTCTTGGTCAGGGTTGTGACCAAGACTCGCTCATTCTTCTCAGCTCTTTGGCGAATCTCACTCATCAAATCATCAATCTGGTTCTTAATTGGTTTTAAAACGATTTTGGGATCAACCAACCCAGTGGGTCTAATTACCTGCTCTACAAACTCCCCTCCAGACTTTTCCATTTCATAAGGTCCGGGCGTCGCTGACAAATAAACCTTTTGTGGCGTGCGCTCAAGAAACTCATTAAAGGTAAGTGGCCGATTGTCGAGGGCGCTGGGCAATCTAAAGCCGTGTTCTACCAAGGTTCTTTTGCGCGAGGCGTCACCTTCAAACATCGCACCAATTTGTGGAACGGTTATATGTGATTCATCAATCACGCAGAGAAAATCCTCTGGGAAATAGTCGAGCAAGCAGTTAGGTGGCGAACCTTGTGCGCGCCCATCTATATGGCGCGAATAATTTTCAATTCCGGAACAAAAACCCAGCTGCAACATCATTTCGATATCAAATTGAGTTCGCATGCGAAGTCTTTGCGCTTCTAGCAACTTGTTTTGTGACTCCAATTCCCGCAGTCGCTGTCCCAACTCATTTTCAATGTCCGCGATAGCACGTTTCATGGTTTCGGGGCCCGCAGAGTAGTGAGTAGCTGGAAAGATAAAAACTTCCTTTACATCACTGACTATTTCCCCAGTCAAAGGATGCAAGGTGGTTAGCCTTTCAATTTCATCTCCAAACATTTCTATTCGAATCGCCAACTCTTCATAAACTGGAATGATTTCAACGGTATCTCCGCGCACTCTAAAGGTTCCACGCTCAAATGCCATGTCATTTCGCTTATATTGAATGTCTACAAATCGGCGCAGTAGCACATTTCGATCAAGACTATCGCCCACCTTTATCTGAATCATTCGATCTATATATTCCTGTGGGGTTCCTAGGCCATATATACAAGAAACGGTGGCCACTACGACCACATCTCGCCTAGTTAAGAGTGAATATGTTGCCGAATATCGTAATCGTTCGACCTCGGAGTTAACTGAGGAGTCTTTCTCGATAAAGGTGTCAGTCTGTGGCACATAAGCCTCAGGTTGGTAATAGTCGTAATATGAAACAAAATACTCAACAGCGTTATTTGGTAGGAGTTCACGAAACTCATTTGCCAGCTGTGCCGCAAGAGTTTTATTTGGCGCAAGCACCAGAGTTGGTCGTTGCACCTGTTCAATGAGCCATGCGGTAGTAGCAGATTTTCCAGTGCCGGTCGCTCCAAGAAGGACGATATCTTTTTCGCCGCGATTTACTCGATTGGTTAACTCTCGGATCGCCTCAGGTTGGTCGCCGGCAGGTTGAAACTCACTGATAACCTGAAAAGGCTTGTCGGCTCTTGGAGTGGAGGTAATGGCACGGGTCATTTATTTGCTGCCAGCGGCAAAAGCTGATCAAACCACAGCTTTTCTACCTGCATCCTCAAATCATCGAGATTGCCATTGTTATCTATAACTACATCAGAGATGCTGGCGCGTTGTTCATCACTGGCCTGCGCAGAGATCCGCTGATTAATCTCATAATCCTTCATGCCACGCTCTCTTAAGCGAACCAAGCGGTTCTCATCATTTATACCCACAGAGATTACGAAATCAAACCTATTCGCGCCCGCAGTCTCAAAGAGCAACGGTATTTCATTGATGACAACCGCACCTTTGGGCAACTCTTGCATTATCTGCTCAGCTGCTTGTCTAACGAGCGGGTGGATAATCTCTTCTAGCGCTTTACGCTTATTTGCATCATTAAAAACGACGGCGGCCAAATTAGCACGATCAATTTCGCCATTAACCAAGATTGAATCTCCAAATTGAGAAACAACCTCATCAAAACCAGGTGTGCCGCGTTGAATTACTTGACGGGCCAACTGGTCGGCATCGACTACATAAGCACCAAGCTCTTGTAAAAGTTCGGCAACGGTGCTCTTGCCTGAACCAATACCGCCGGTTAATCCAACTTTGAGCACAAACTAAAGCCTATCTAGAAATGATAATCGCCAAAACAAAACTGGGCCCGCGCCGAAGCGCAGACCCAGTCTTGGAACTTCAATTAACTATTCAGCCTCTGGAGCTGTGGCTGCGGCTGCAGCATCAGCGGCTTGCGCCTCTGCTTTTTGCTTCTTGTGAGCCATGAAACGTGCTTGCGCTTCCGCGTATTGACGCTCCCACTCTTCGCGTTGTGCTTCGTATCCTGGCTTCCACTCCTGTGTTTCAGGGTCAAAGCCTTCTGGATAAATAAAGTTTCCATTTTCATCATAACGCGCTGGCATTCCGTATTGAGTTGGATCAAATGCTTCCACCTCTACATCATGTCCTTCATTTGCTTGTTTCAATGAAAGTGAAATACGACGACGCTCTAGATCGATGTCAATAATCTTCACAAATAGCTGATCGCCAACCTGGACAACTTGCTCCGGGATTTCAACATGACGCTCAGCAAGCTCGGAAATGTGCACCAAGCCTTCAATGCCATCAAATACTCGAATAAATGCACCAAATGGAACCAACTTAGTTACTTCACCCGGCACAACCTGGTTAATGGTGTGGGTGCGAGCAAATGCCTGCCATGGATCCTCTTGTGTTGCCTTTAGTGAAAGTGATACGCGCTCGCGCTCGAAATCTACTTCAAGCACTTCAACAGTTACTTCATCGCCAACAGCAACAACTTCACCTGGATGATCAATATGCTTCCAAGAAAGCTCTGAGACGTGGACTAGACCATCAACGCCACCCAAATCAACGAAGGCGCCAAAGTTAACGATTGAAGAAACAACACCGGTACGCACTTGACCCTTTTGTAGCTGATTCAAGAATGTTGTGCGGGATTCCGATTGAGTTTGTTCCAAATATGCACGACGTGAAAGAACCACATTGTTGCGGTTCTTGTCGAGTTCGATGATTCGAGCCTCGACCTGCTTACCAATGTATGGCGATAGGTCGCGCACGCGTCGCATCTCAACTAGAGATGCTGGGAGGAAGCCGCGTAATCCAATATCAACGATTAGACCGCCCTTAACCACCTCAATAACGGTTCCGACCACAACTTCATCGCGCTCTTTCTTGCCTTCGATTTCACCCCAGGCTTTTTCATATTGAGCACGCTTTTTGGAGAGGATTAATCTTCCTTCTTTATCCTCTTTTTGCAGGACTAATGCTTCTACGCGATCGCCAACTTTTACCAATTCACTTGGATCAAGGTCATGACGGATAGAGAGTTCGCGGGATGGAATTACGCCTTCAGTTTTATAACCAATATCTAGAAGGACTTCATCGCGATCAACCTGGACAACGACGCCAGATACTAAATCTCCATCGTTAAAATTTTTGATTGTGCCTTCAATTGCGGCGAGAAAATCTTCAGCTGATCCAATATCGTTTACAGAAATTTGAGTTGACAAGTTACTCCGAGGGGAAATGTTCTAGTAGGGCACGCTAAAAGTCCGACTCCAAATTTGCATCTACTGCACCTTGGGTATTTCCTACTAGGTCTGAGGATTTACAGGTCTTCCAACGCGGTGCGCAAGGCTACTTTCTATCTGGCCGATAGGTCAATTTCCGGCTTTCTTGCCCAATGGAGGTACTAGTGAGCCGCGAGATCCCAGCTTTTACCAAAGCCCACATTCACATCCAAAGGCGCCTTTAGTGGGTAGGCCGATCCCATCTCTGCGCGCACCAATTTCTCCATCTGCTCGTGTTCGCCCTTTGCAATCTCAAAGATCAACTCATCGTGGACCTGTAGCAGCAATCTCGATTGCAAATCAGCGGCCTTCATCGCCTTCTCAACATTGAGCATCGCAACTTTGATTATGTCTGCGGCAGAACCTTGGATCGGCGCATTAAGTGCCATGCGTTCAGCAATCTCCCTACGTTGTCGATTCTCATGGTTTAAGTCTGGAAGATATCTGCGTCTTCCCAAAATAGTTTCGGTATAGCCATTCTTTCTTGCGATTACTACAACCTGCTTCAAGTAATCCTGGATACCACCAAAACGTTCAAAATACTTAGCCATCAAGGCGCTTGCTTCATTGGGTGCAATATCTAATTGCTGCGCTAAACCAAAAGAGGATAAACCGTAGGCCAACCCATAGGACATAGCCTTAATTTTGCGTCGCATCTCGGCATCAACCTCACCTGGTTCAACATCAAATACCTGAGAGGCAACTGTTGAATGCAAATCCTCACCAGATTTAAATGCTGCTAACAACCCTTGATCATTTGATAGATGGGCCATGATTCGCATTTCAATCTGACTGTAATCTGCCGTGAGTAAATCAACATAAGGGGCTTTAGCAACAAAACAATCTCTAATTCTTTTTCCTTCATCGGTTCGAACTGGGATGTTTTGTAGATTTGGATCGGTTGATGAAAGCCTTCCGGTAGCGGTTGTGGTTTGTTGAAAGGTAGTGTGAATGCGCCCATCAGACGCGACCGCATTGAGCAAACCTTCAACTGTAGTGCGTAACTTACTTACCTCTCTAATGCGAAGCAGAGATTCAAGAACTGGATGTTTGCTAGTTGAGAAGAGCCACTCCAGTGATTCTGCATCAGTGCTGTAACCAGTCTTAATTCTCTTCGTCTTGGGAAGTTTTAACTCCTCAAAAAGCACGCTCTGCAACTGCTTTGGCGAAGCAACATTAAACTCATGTCCAACTGATGAATATGCGCTCTTGGTTGCAGCTTGCTCCTCGCTAGTGAAGAAGTTGTGCAAATCAGTTAGCGCTTTTTTATCTACACCAACACCAGTCTGTTCCATCTTCGCTAGAGAGTGCATGGCTGGCATTTCAATCCCTTGATAAAGCGCAAGAGCGTTGTGTCTTACCAACTCCTTTTCCAACTCCAGCCAAAGCTGCTTTAAATAAGCTGCGCACTCTGGAATCCAGCCTTCAGTAAACAAATCCTCTTGCGCCGCTTCAATCTCGACACCCAGCTGCTTGCGAAGTACATCTTGAATCTCCAAGTCTCGAGCGCCGGGATTGAGCAGATAAGCAGCGACTTCGGTATCAATTGCGACTTGGGAGACGACACCCCTTCTAATTAAAGGCTTGGCCCCATGAATAATAAAGTTTTCAAAACTAAGTACCGCTTCAGCAACCTCACTTAAATTTGTGGTTAATACTTGATTTTCTTCAAAACTAACTGCGATTGAGTCGGAACCAATCACCGCCGCAACCGGGGTCGTTGCAACCTTTAGTTGCTTTTTGAATTCCGCCGCCGATATTGGTCGCACTTCCACTTTGCTTTGAATTGGCGTTTGGTTGCTTGTTGCTTGATCTGAGGTAATGGCCTTTACCCGATCCTTGAGCGCTTTGATTTCTAGTTGATCAAACAACTTGGTCAGGTGGGACTGATCTACTCCACGCCATTCCAACTGCTCCAACTTAACTTGCAACGGTAAATCATGACGTAGCTGTGTTAACTCACGATTCATGATTACCGAAGCCAGTGATTGCTTTAGTGCGGCACCAGCTTTACCCGGAACCTCATCAACCCGAGCGATTAACTCTTTTAAAGAACCGAAATCCTGAATCCACTTTGTTGCGGTTTTTTCACCAACCCCTGGGATTGATGGCAAGTTGTCACTTGGATCGCCTCGCAAGGCAGCAAAATCTGGGTATTGATTTGGGGTTAATCCATACTTTTCTTCTACCGCAGCTGGAGTCATGCGTGCTAACTCTGTAACCCCTTTTTTAGGGTACAAAACCGTTACTGTGTCAGTAACCAATTGAAATGAATCTCGATCTCCAGTACAAATGACGATTTCGGTGCCAGTTTTGAAGCGATCGACCAATGTGGCGATGACGTCGTCAGCTTCATAACCTTCCAATTCGAAATGCGGAATTTGGAAGGCGTCTAACAACTCATTGATGTAAGAAATCTGCGACCTAAACTCATCTGGGGTTGATGCCCGATTTGCCTTGTACTCCGGAAATTTTTCACTTCTAAAGGTCTTTCTAGATACATCAAAGGCGGTCGCTATATGAGTTGGTTTCTCATCACGAATTAGATTGATAATCATTGAGGCAAATCCATATATAGCGTTGGTGTGTTGCCCAGTTGATGTTGCAAAGTTATCTACTGGCAGTGCGTAAAAGGCGCGATAGGCCAGAGAGTGGCCATCTAGCAACAACAACTTTGTTTTCATCACCAGCAATCCTAGAGATTCACGCCTACAATTGCTGGCATGACAGACTTCATGCAAATCCTTAATGAGCGTGGCCGCGGCGATCTAGATAAGAAAATGGGCATTGAAATCATAGAAGCATCCCCCCAACGTCTCGTTGCGACTATGCCGGTAGAAGGCAATACCCAACCATTTGGCTTGTTACATGGTGGAGCAAATGTTGTGCTGGCTGAGAGTCTTGGCTCTGTAGGAACTCACTTACACGCCGGACCAAATAGAAGAATTGTTGGCATAGAGATAAATGCCAGCCATCATAAATCAGCAACCTCTGGTTTGGTGACTGGTGTTGCAACAGCTGTCACTTTAGGAAAGACGCTTTGCACCTACAACATTGAAATCACAAATGAGAAAGGTGAAAAAACCTGCACCGCCAGAATTACATGCTTAATTTTGGCCGAACGGTAATTAGAAGATTTCGTGGGCTCCTGTGCCCAAATAGGCAGATTTAACATGAGGATCATTTAATAGATCCTTTGCCTTTGCCTCTTTGGTGATTTTTCCAATCTCCAATACATAAGCGCGGTGGGCGCGGCTCAATGCTTGTTGTGCATTTTGCTCAACCAGCAAAATAGTCACTCCTTGCTTATTAATTTCAGTAATGATGTTAAAGATATTTTGAATCATCATGGGTGCTAATCCCATTGAAGGTTCATCAAGCAGCAACACCTTAGGGCGAGCCATCAGCGCTCTTCCGATTGCCAACATTTGCTGCTCTCCACCAGAAAGTGTTCCGCCAGCTTGACCTGCGCGTTCCTTCAAGCGTGGGAAGAGCTCATAAACGCGAGCTAAATCCTCTGACATCTCCGCTTTACGGGTTTTCCTGTTGTACTTGCCCATTTCGAGATTTTCCAAGACCGTCATGCCAGGAAAAATTCCACGACCCTCCGGTGCTTGTGAAATCCCAAGGTCGGCCCGCTCGTATGCCGGAATATTGTTGATGTTTACTCCATCAAAAATAATTTCGCCGCCTGATACTGGACGTAATCCAGAGATCGTCTTTAGTGTGGTGGTTTTTCCTGCGCCATTTGCACCAATCAAAGTAACGATTTCGCCCTGATCAACAACAATGCTGATGCCTTTAAGAGCCTCAATCTTCCCGTAAAAAACCGATAAGTTTTTAATTTCAAGACGCATCGACAGGTGCTCCTAGGTATGCCTCAATAACACGTGGATCATTTTGCACTTTAGATGGGACATCATCAGCAATCTTGGTACCAAAATCCAAAACTGATACTCGATCAGAGACGCCCATAACCAGAGACATGTCATGTTCAATTAACAAAACGGTGAATCCAGCATCGCGAATCTTGCGGATAGTTTCAGCTAGTGCAATTTTCTCTGCTGGGTTAAAGCCCGCCGCAGGCTCATCTAGCAATAGCAGGCCTGGATTGGTGGCTAAAGCGCGTGCGATTTCTAAACGGCGCTGATCGCCATATGGAAGATTCTTAGCTAACTGTCCAGCCCGTTTGGAGATACCAATAAACTCCAAGAGTTCCATGGCGCGTTGCTTACTCTTCTCTTCCTCACGCCGTGATCGCGGAGTACCAAAAATTGAGCCAATAACTCCAACTTGGTTGTGAACATCAGCCGCGGTCATGACATTTTCGAGCGCGGTGCTCTCGCCAAAGAGGCGGATGTTTTGGAAGGTGCGCGCGATACCAAGTTTTGTAACGTGGTGACGTTTCATTCCCACAATTGATTGACCTTTGAATCTAATGTCACCTTCAGTTGGCGTATAAACACCAGTAATAACATTGAATACTGTGGTCTTACCGGCGCCGTTTGGACCGATCAAAGCTGCAATCTCGCCCTCATTGACATGGAAGTTGACGCCATTAAGAGCGGTAACACCGCCAAATTTCATTGTGATGTTATCTAGTTCAAGAATGCGATTTGTCATTTCATCTCGCTTTCAAACTTCTCGCGTTTTTTGCGTGGCAACAACCCATCTGGTCTTAAGTTCATAATCAATACCAGTACGATGCCGAAAACTAGTTGACGAGGTTGGGTCAAAAAGCGGATACGTTCTGGAAGGTAAGCCAAAATTGCGGCTCCCACCATTACGCCAAATGGATTACCAATTCCACCGAAGACCACACATGCCAAAACCAAGATGGAGACATTTAAGCTGAACTGATCTGGCACGATGGAGAGAATTTGCGTCGCATACAAGCAACCGCCAGCGCCTCCAACAGCCGCACCCAGCACGAAGGCCCAAACTTTGTACTTAAAGGTGGGAACACCCATTAATTGGGCAACGTCATCATCTTGACGGATTGCATCCCAAGCTCTGCCGGGGCGACGCACCGACATGCGACGTACCGCCCAATAGGTAAGCAGAATCATGGTCACCAAAAGCCAGTAATAAGGTTTTGGATTCAAAATTTCAAACTTCATGCCAAACATGTCAGGCGGTGTTGGAATTCCCGCGATTCCACGGGCGCCACCAATGAACTCTTCATTAACAGCAACGATACGAACAATTTCGCCGAAGCCTAAAGTAACAATCGCTAGATAATCTCCACGCAGACGAAGTGCTGGAGCTCCTAGTAAAACACCGGATAACATCGAAAGACCCATTGCAATTGGCAGGATTTCCCAGAAATTCAAATTAGTTCTGGTGCCAAGAACTCCCATCGTATAAGCACCAATAGCAAAGAAGGCAACGAAGCCGAGATCAAGTAGTCCGCTCTTTCCAACCACGATGTTCAGACCAATTGATAACAAAATAAACATGCCGACTGGATAGAACAAAACCGATTCAAACATAGAACCCGGTGTATTGATGATCGGGTTATTTAAGAAGGGCAACGCATAAACAAAAACTATCAATGAGATCACTAGTGATCTGCGCTTGAACTTTGAGGCGTTTTCCCACCAGGTGGCGCCTGCATCTCTGAGATTTATCATGTATCTATACCCTCGCCTGCTGAATAGATTCGCCAAGCAAACCGGTTGGCTTTAACAATAGAACTAAGACCAAAATGGTGAAGGCAATTACATGCTTCCAGGCGGTTCCTAACAGCACCGATCCGTAAACCTCAAGTAGGCCAAGGGCGAAGCCGCCTACTAAGGCGCCACGAATATTTCCGATACCGCCAAGAACTGCAGCGGTAAATGCGCTGATGCCGAGGAAAAAGCCAACGCGAAATGAGGTGTTTTCATAAACCAAAACATAGAAGAATGCCGCAGCACCGGCCATTAAACCGCCCATCAAAAAGGTTACGGTCACGACGCGGTTGATGTTAATTCCCATCAAAACCGAAGTTTGTTCATCCTGAGATACCGCACGAATACCTTTTCCAATACGGGTTTTGGAAATGAATCGATCAAGCACAAACATCATTAAGCCAGCAGCAAAAATGACCAACAACTTGTCATTTCTTATTTGGGCGCCTGCAATTTCGGCAATAAAGGATTTTTCAAAAAATCTAGGAAACTCTCTTGGCAAAGAATCGGTCAAAATGCGGAATGCTTCTACCAAAGTAATAGAAACTCCAATGGCAGAGATCAAAGTTGCAAGTTTGGTCGCTCCGCGTTGTCTCAACCTGCGATAAGCCACCAGCTCTACTAAGACTGCAACAATTCCCGAGGTCAACATTGCAACCACGAGACAGACCAAAATGGTCAAAACCAGTCGCCCACCATTAATTGGTTCATCCTCAATTTTGACTCCCATAATGTCTGAGGAGGCCATAAGTGCGGCAAAGGTACCGATCATAAAAACTTCAGAGTGCGCAAAATTAATTAGGCGCAATACCCCATAAACCAACGTGTATCCCAAGGAGATCAACGCATAAATCGCACCTAGCGCAATCCCGTCAAAGGTCAGAGAAGGAAACTCTGAGAAAAGTAAACCGAAATCCATTTATACCGTGGCCACACTTTCTTGCAATTAGTTCCTGCTATTTAAACAACTTTGAATAAATTCTAGATAACGCTCGCGGTAAACCAAGTTCTAACTTCAGAAATTCTAGAGGAGCGGTTCCCCGCTCCTCTAGATATCTCTTTACTACTTTGTGCTGTGTCGTCTTACTTAATTGGACCGGTTAGGACGATCTTGCCGCCCTTGATTACGAATCCATTTACATCTACGCCAGCAACTTCACCCTTATCGTCGAACTTAAGGGTCTTGGAAAGTCCCTTGTGTGAGTTCTTCTTGATGAAGTTCAATATGGACGCGCGGTCCTTGTTGCCCTTCTTGATAGCGGCAATAAAGAAGTTCGCTGCGTCATAGGACTCAGTGGTGTAAACACCAGCATCTACTCCCATTTCCTTCTTGAACTCTTTAGCTAGCTTCGGGCTTGCTGCCTCTAGAGGAACAGCTGGAGCGGTTAGAAGCGCGCCTTCTGCTGCCTTGCGAGCCAACTTAACGAACTGTGAATCAAGCACGCCGTCGCCAGCTGCAAATACAGCCTTGGAACCTGAGTCACGTAGCTGCTTTACAAGAACAGCTGCCTGGCTGAAGTAACCGGTGTAAGCAACAACGTTAGCCTTTGACTTCTTAATCTTTGCGATTGTTGAAGTGAAGTCTGTTGTTCCCTGTGGTGTTGTTTCCTTGCCCACGATGCGTGAACCAAGTGTGAAATCAACAAGCTTTGCTAGACCTACTGAGTAGTCAGTTGCGTCATTGATTAGGAACACCTTTGCATTCTTTACCTTTGATGTAATCAAGCGAGCAAGTGCTGGACCCTGATAATCATCGGTTAGAACCGCACGGTGGAAAATCTTTCCGCCGAAATCAAAAAGTGTTGGGTTTGTTGCAGATGGAGTGATGATTGGTAGACCTGCTGATAGATAAACAGGAAGAGAAACACGTGATGCTCCTGAGTATGCAGGACCAACAAGTGCAACAACGCACTCATCTTGTGGAACGGAAGGAGCGATTGGGCCAGCAACTGCTGGATCTCCCTGATCATCAACTTCCTTAACTTCGATATCTAGACCTGACTTCTTAACAGCGAATTGAACGCCGCGAAGTTCGTTTAGACCAAGTGCTGCTTCAGGACCAGTCAATGGACCCTGGTAAGCGATTTTTAGTTTGCCTGTGCAAGCTGCGTTAGCTGCAGGGGTAAGAGCAACTGTCATACCCAAAGCAAGTGCAATTGCAGAGACGATTGAAGATACCTTCTTCATTTAGCGCCTTTCCTTCATGATCATGCCCCCTGGGACAGGGAGGGGTGAAGGCTAACGGCAGACTCTCGTTTTCCACAAGGAAAGTTGTGCTGAAAAGATATAACTTTCTCGTTATTTGAGATAAAACGGTTCAAATTTTAGAGAGTAAAAGTTCTTATCTGTCCAAAGTCGCATTTGGATTAATAACCGCCTCTGCAACCTCTTTCATGGTTATGCGGCGATCCATGGCCGCCTTCTGAATCCAAGAAAAGGCCTCCGGCTCAGAGAGGTTCAATGCTTGCATCAAGATGCCCTTTGCTCGATCGATAACTTTTCTGGTCTCTAACCTCTCATGCAAATTAGCAACCTCTACCTCCAAGGACTTCATCTGTCGATGTCGGCTAATAGAAATTTCAATCGCAGGCAACAAATCATTTATCGTGAAGGGCTTAACAACATATGCCATTGCCCCGGCATCTCGAGCCCTTTCAATCAATTCCTTCTGACTGAAAGCAGTAAGCATTAATACTGGAGATACAGAGATTATTTTTTCCGCAGCCGAAATTCCATCTAATACCGGCATCTTCACATCTAGGATTGCTAGGTCAGGATTGTGTTGCAAAGCCAAAGAGATGGCTTCTTCGCCGTTAGAGGCTTGGGCAACCACCTCATAGCCGGCATCCTGCAACATCTCAACTAAATCCATACGAATGAGGGTCTCATCCTCGGCAACCAAGATTCTGTAACTAGCCGATACAGAATGCTCTGTCATGTGCCTCGAGTCGGATTTGAACCGACACTATGCAGTGTTTGAGACTGCCCTCTCTACCGTTGGAGTACCGAGGCGGATCTTGCAGCAATATTCTAACGATAAGCCGGCGCTACGCCACCTACCGCATCTCCTACTTGATGTACCCGCATCGCATTTGTTGAGCCAGGAATTCCTGGTGGTGAACCGGCGACAATGAGAATCTGCTCACCCTTGGCAGCACGCTGTGACTCAAGCAGAATTGCGTCCACCTGTTTCACCATCTCATCTGTGGTGGTAACAAGCGGGGTCAAAATTGGTTCAACCCCCCATGAGAGGGACATTTGGTTAAAGGTTGATGAGTCTGGAGTTAAAGCCAAAATCGGTATCGAACAACGCAGACGGGACATGCGGCGCGCCGAGTCGCCAGACTTTGTAAATGCTGCCAAGAATTTAGCACCCACAGTTAAACCCACCTCAGTCGCCGCTTTGGTAATAGCGCCACCTTTGGTTCGTGGATTGTGTTGCAGTGCAGGAATTAAGTGCAGCGCTTCTTGTTCAGTCTTTTCGATAATGCGTGCCATAGTCTGAACCGCTTCAATAGCAAATGCGCCCACGCTGGTTTCGCCAGATAACATCAATGCATCGGCACCATCCAATACGGCATTTGCACAATCAGTTGCCTCTGCACGGGTTGGACGAGAGTTAGTGATCATCGAATCCAACATCTGAGTTGCAACAATTACCGGCTTGGCATTTTCGCGGGCTAGCGTCACGCAACGTTTTTGTACAAGCGGAATATCTTCAATTGGCATTTCAACGCCCAGGTCACCGCGGGCAACCATGATGCCATCAAAGGCTGCAACAATCTCTTCTAGATTATCTACCGCTTGTGGTTTCTCAATTTTTGCAATTACTGGCAAGCGAATGCCTTCTTCATCCATAATCTTATGAACATCATCAATATCTTTGGCAGAGCGCACAAAGGAAAGTGCGATAAAGTCCGCACCAGCTTTTAGTCCCCAGCGCAAATCCTCTTTATCTTTTTCAGACATAGCTGGCACTGATACAGCAACTCCGGGCAGGTTAATCCCTTTATTATTAGAAACTGCACCTGGCTCAATAACCTTAGTAACTACATCATTTCCTTTAACTGCGGTTATTTCAACAGTTACTTTGCCGTCATCAATCAGAATTCGGTCACCTGGCTTGCAATCTCCAGTAAGGCCCTTATAAGTAGTGCCAACTCGCTCTTTGGTTCCTGAAACTTCATCAATAGTTATAGTAAAAACATCGCCACGGGAAAGCTCATGAGGGCCGTTTTCAAATCTACCCAAGCGAATCTTTGGCCCCTGTAAATCCACCAGAATTGCGACAGGTTTTCCAGCATCAGCGGCGGCTTTTCTCACTATATCAAGACGATTTTGGTGCTCGTCATAACCGCCATGAGAGAGATTTAGTCGGGCTACATTCATGCCGGCGGCGATTAATGCGGCGGCCTTCTCAGTAGATTCAACTGCAGGACCCATGGTGCAAACAATTTTGGCGCGACGCATTTATGTATTTTATGCCATTTCTCTTAGTTGTCTAAATCCTCATCAGTGAACTTCGCGAGTCTGGGCTGCGAAATCACACTGTTAAGGGTCGTGCAGTGGGTTCAATTGGTGCCGGTAATTGAGTATGGCCCATAAGCTCTCGATCCACAGCAGCAGCTGCGCTACGACCTTCTGCAATCGCCCAAACAATTAGTGATTGACCTCGTCCTGCATCACCACAAACAAAAACACCCTCGACATTACTCCGGTAATTATCATCTCGAGCAATGTTTCCGCGTTGGTCAAGTTTTAGATCGAGCCCGGTCACTAATTCATTTTTCTCAACTCCAGTAAATCCCATGGCCAAGAACACTAAATCAGCCTTTAACTCTCGCTCTGTTCCAGGAACTTTCTCAAACTTCCCATCTACAAAGTTGGTTTCAACAATTTTTAGTGCTTTCAAATTTCCCTTTTCATCGCCGACAAAAGCCTCAGTCGAAATTGCATAAAGTCGTTCGCCGGATTCTTCATGAGCGCTGCTGACGCGATATGTCATCGGATAAGTTGGCCATGGTTGTGAACTGGGGCGTTCTTCACTGGGTCGCGGCATGATTTCAATTTGAGTAATACTCGCCGCGCCCTGCCTTGTGGCAGTACCTAGGCAATCTGCGCCGGTATCTCCACCTCCCAAAATAATTACATGCTTGCCAGCAGCGTTAATTGGCGGCTCAGTATTTAATTCATTTAATGCCTGCTTATTGCCCCATGGCAAATACTCCATGGCTTGGTGCACACCATTTAACGAACGACCCGGGATATCAAGATCTCGCCATTGTGTTGCGCCAACCGCCAAAACAATTGCGTCATATCGATTTTTCAACTCCCGCGCTGTCATGTCTACGCCAATGTTAACTCCAGCTCTAAAGCGAGTTCCTTCACGCTGCATCTGATTTAGGCGACGATCCAGGATGGACTTTTCCATTTTAAATTCAGGGATGCCATAACGAAGCAGGCCGCCAATCTTTGGTGCCCGCTCATAAACCACAACGGTGTGTCCAGCTCTAGTTAATTGTTGGGCTGCAGCAAGTCCTGCAGGACCAGAGCCAACAACTGCAACGGTCTTCCCGGTCATACGATCCGGCTGCATCGGCTTCACATTCCCGGAGTTAAAAGCTTCTTCGATGGTACGTAGCTCCACCTGCTTGATGGTTACTGGATCTTGATTTATACCCAATACACATGCTGTTTCACATGGCGCTGGACATAGACGGCCGGTGAATTCCGGAAAATTATTTGTTGCGTGCAGACGATCAATTGCATCGTTCTTCTCATTGCGCCAAATCAGATCGTTCCACTCTGGAATCAAATTACCTAGCGGGCAGCCTTGATGACAAAAAGGGATTCCGCAATCCATGCATCTACCAGCTTGCTTTTGCAGTGCACCAAACTCCTGCTCTTCGTAAACCTCTTTCCAATCACGGATACGTACATCGACTGGTCGTCGCTTTGGCGTTTCACGTCCGGTATTTAAGAAACCTCTTGGATCAGCCATTTAGGACCTCCATAATCGCTTGATCGGAAGATTTTCCTTCTCGTTCAGCCTTTTCAATGACCGCCAAAACCTTTGCATAATCCCTGGGCATCACCATTGAAATTCGCTTTAATCCGCTGCTCCAGTCATCCAACAATCTCTTCGCCACCTCCGAGCCGGTTTCAACAAAGAACTTGGAGATTATTGCGCGCAATTTTTCACTTTGATCATTTGGTACAGCAAGTACATCAACCATTTCGGTGTTAACCAAATCTGTATTCAAATCCAAAACAAAGGCTCGACCACCGGACATTCCGGCTGCCAAATTCCGACCGGTTTCCCCCAGAATTACTACAGTTCCACCGGTCATATATTCAAGGGCATGATCTCCTACACCTTCAACAACCGCAGTGGCACCTGAATTTCTAACACAGAACCTTTCGCCAACCTTGCCCCGAACAAATATTTCGCCGGTAGTGGCACCGTAACCAATTACATTTCCAGCAATAACATTTTTCTCCGAGGCAAAAGTTGCTCGCTCATCAGGGCGCACGACAAGTCGGCCACCTGACAAACCTTTGCCAAGATAATCATTGGTGTCGCCATAGAGTCGAATTGTTAAACCATTAGGAATGAAAGCTCCCAAGGATTGACCCGCAGAGCCATGAAAAGTGATGTCTATGGTGTCATCTGGCAAACCCGCTCCACCATAACGCTTGGTTATCTCTGAACCCAACATAGTTCCGACGGTGCGATTTCGATTTCTAATCTCTAATGAAAGCTTAAGAGATTCACCTTTCTCTAGCGCTGGTCTTGCTAAAGAAATTAACTCATTATCCAACGCCGCTGTTAAGCCGTGGTCTTGTTGGGTGACGTTGCTGCGTGGAGAATTTTTGGCGATCTCTGGAAGGCTCAAAATTGGAGATAAATCCAAACCGCTCGCTTTCCAATGGTCAATAGCCGCTTGCGTATCAAGCAACTCAACCTGGCCAACCGCTTCTGCCAAAGTTTTGAAACCTAATTTAGCCAGCCACTCTCTAACCTCTTGTGCAATGTATTCAAAAAAGGTTTCTACAAACTCAGGCTTACCAGTGAATCTCTTGCGCAACTCTGGATTTTGTGTAGCCACACCAACTGGACAGGTATCTAAATGACAAACTCGCATCATCACACATCCTGAGACAACCAATGGTGCGGTCGCAAAGCCAAACTCCTCAGCGCCCAATAATGCAGCGATGATGACATCCCTTCCGGTTTTCATCTGTCCATCAGTCTGAACCACGATGCGATCTCGCAAACCATTTAGCAGCAAGGTCTGTTGAGTTTCAGCTAAGCCCAACTCCCATGGGGCACCGGCATGTTTCAAAGAGGTCAATGGTGAAGCTCCCGTGCCGCCATCATGACCAGAGATAAGCACGACATCGGCGTGCGCTTTGCTTACGCCGGCAGCCACAGTTCCTACTCCAACTTCAGCAACAAGCTTCACATGAATTCGTGCGTCTCTATTGGCATTTTTTAAATCATGAATCAATTGCGCCAGATCTTCAATTGAGTAAATATCGTGATGAGGAGGTGGTGAAATCAAACCAACACCCGGAGTGGAATGACGTACCTTTGCAATCCAGGGATAAACCTTATTTCCCGGAAGCTGGCCACCTTCGCCTGGCTTTGCTCCTTGTGCCATTTTGATTTGAATATCATCAGCATTAACTAAGTACTCACTAGTTACACCAAATCGACCAGAGGCAACTTGCTTAATTGCCGAGCGCTTTGAATCACCATTTGCTTCAACTTTGAAACGAGCAGGGTCTTCGCCGCCTTCGCCGGTGTTTGACTTTGCACCCAAGCGATTCATGGCGATTGCCAAAGTTTCATGCGCTTCTTGCGAAATCGATCCGTAAGACATCGCGCCGGTAGAAAAACGCTTAGCAATTTCAGAAATTGGTTCCACATCATCAATTGATATTGGCTGGCGAACCCCTTCTTTAAATCCAAATAATCCCCGTAATGTCATCAAGGACTTTGCTTGATTATCTATCTTTGTCGTATAGCGTTTAAAAATGTCATAGCGTTTTGTTCGGGTTGAGTGTTGCAGAGTAAACACCGTCTCTGGATCAAACAGATGAGGCTCTCCCTCGCGACGCCATTGATACTCGCCGCCGATTGGCAAGCGCTTTGAACCTGGAACCTCTCCTCCTGGTGGATATGCAATGTGATGGCGCGCGATGGTTTCTTCGGCAATTACTGAAAGATCCACCCCACCTAAACGTGAAGTTGTGCCCGCAAAGTACTCATCGATAACAGCCTGAGATAAACCAATCGCTTCAAAAACCTGAGCTCCGGTGTAAGAAGCGATGGTGGAAATTCCCATCTTTGACATTACTTTTAGTACACCCTTACCCAATGATTTGATTAAATTCTTGACAGCTTTTTCCGGAGTGATATCTGTGATTACTCCTTGCAAAACTAAATCTTCCGCTGTTTCCATCGCTAAATAAGGGTTTACCGCTGCTGCTCCGTAGCCAATTAGCAAGGCAACATGGTGCACCTCTCGAACTTCACCTGTTTCGACCACTAGTCCGACTTTGGTGCGGGTTTTTTCTCTGATCAAATGATGGTGAACTGCTGCGGTTAGCAACAATGAAGGAATCGGAGCATTTTCTGCATCTCCATCTCGATCTGAAAGCACAATAATTCTGGCGCCTTCGTTGATGGCATTAGAAACCTCTGTCCTAATCTCTTCTAATCGCTCCCGCAGTCCTTCTCCCCCATCTGCAATTGGGAACAATCCGCGGACAACATGGGCGGTTAATCCAGGGTGATTATTCTCTTCGTTAACATGAATAATTTTCGCTAACTCATCATTATCTATCACCGGAAATGCCAGAGATATTTGTCGGCAAGAAGCAGGGCCAGGATCGAGCAAATTGTGTTCCGGTCCAATTGACCCACCCAGTGATGTCACTAACTCTTCACGAATCGCATCTAGTGGTGGATTGGTAACTTGAGCAAATAGTTGTGAGAAATAATCAAACAACAGACGAGGTTTTTCTGAAAGCGCAGCAATCGGTGTGTCTGTGCCCATCGAACCAATTGGCTCCGCGCCGGTTTTAGCCATTGGAGAAATGATTACTCGCAACTCTTCCTCGGTATAACCAAAGGCACGCTGTCTTCGCAATACTGAAGAGTGCGGATAAATAATATGTTCGCGCGCTGGAAGATCTGAAAGACGAATGATTCCAGCATGTAGCCACTCACCATAAGGTGCGTTATTTGCTAGCGAACTCTTGATCTCTTCATCTTCAATGATTTTTCCAGCCTTAATATCAACTAGGAACATTCTTCCTGGCTGTAGTCGGCCTTTGCGCTTTACTTTCTCCGCAGGAATGTCTAAAACGCCAACCTCGCTGGCGAGAATTACCAAGCCATCTTCTGTTACCCAAAAACGAGAAGGGCGTAAACCATTTCTATCTAATACTGCGCCTATTTGATTTCCGTCGGTGAAAGTTACACAGGCCGGACCATCCCAAGGCTCCATAAGGGATGCATGGAAGCGATAGAAATCCTTCAACTTTGCCGGCATGGTGTCATGGTTTTCCCAAGCTTCTGGAATCATCATCAATATCGAATGCGGCAAAGTGCGACCACCCAGGTACAACAGCTCAAGCACCTCATCAAAGGATGCGGAGTCACTGCCTGCTGGATCAACAATTGGAAATAGTCGTTTGATGTCACCTGGAATTAGATCGCTCTCTAACAGCGCCTCACGTGCGGCCATCCAATTTCTATTTCCCTTTACGGTATTGATCTCACCGTTGTGAGCAATGAAACGGTACGGGTGAGCTAATGGCCAAGATGGAAAGGTATTGGTAGAAAATCGGGAGTGAACTAGCGCTAGCGGTGATTTGAATCTTTCATCTGACAGATCTGGGAAAAACTCTTCTAGTTGGCCAGTTGTAAGCATTCCCTTGTAAACAATGGTGCGTGATGACAAAGATGGGAAATAAATTGAGAGTTCATGTTCAGCGCGTTTGCGGAAGCAAAATGCTTGCCGATCCAAATCTAGATCAGATTTTCCTTGCGTACTTTTGACAAAGATTTGTTCGAAATTCGGCATCACAGATAAAGCTGTTGCGCCCAGGGATGAAGAATTTATTGGCAATGCACGCCAACCCAGAATCTCTAAGCCTTCTTCTGCGGCAATCTCATTCAACCTTGCCTTATGAGAAAAACCCTCCGGGAGAAATACGATCCCAGCGGCGTAATCGCCCTGCTTGGGTAATTGAAAATCTAATACCGCACGGAAAAATTCATCAGGGATGCGAGTCAAAATTCCCGCACCGTCACCACTATTTACCTCAGCACCTGAGGCGCCGCGATGTTCCAAGTTTCTTAGCGCAGTTAAACCCTGCGAAACAATTTCATGAGTTGCTGTTTTGTTTAAGGTAGCGACCATTGCAACTCCACAAGCATCATGCTCATTGGCAGGGTTGTATAAACCTTGAGCTGATGGGATTGCAGAAAATGCGGAGTTGATTGCCAAGATCCGTCCTTAACTCGATTTGTTACTGAACTTTGGGACGGCAATGGCCCGAGGGGTCGAAATCTACCAACAACTTGTCAAAATGGAGAATGAATTAGCCAACATTGAATGGGCTTAAATGCCCGAGACGTGAGCTACTTGACCGACCAGTGCGGTAATGGCCATGCCTAGTATGCCGCCAAAGAGAATTCGAGTGGTGGTCCGTATAACGCTTGATCCCGCTGTCTTGGCGCTAATGATTCCAGCGATAATCAAACCCAGCATCGTGATGCCCACAATTGAGAAGGCTTTTTCTCCCAAACTTGGTGCAAGAGCGCCCAGTAGCGGAATAGCGCCACCCGCAGTGAAGCTAAGTGCCGACGCAATCGCCGCTTGCATCGGTCTTGCCTTGGTCACTTCATGCTGACCTAGCTCATCACGCAGATGTGCCCCTAATGCGTCGTGCTCGTGCAGCTCTTTTGCAACTAGCTCTGCGGTCTTGCGCGTTAAACCCCGTTGCTGATAAATCTGAGTTAGCTCCTCTAGCTCTCCTTCGGGGTCAATCGCCAAATGCTCGAGTTCTAATTTGCGATCTGACTCTTCAATATCATTTTGTGAACGCACTGAAACAAACTCACCAACCGCCATGGACATAGCGCCAGCAGCGATGCCAGCTAGGCCGACGGTCAATACAAAATCATTTTTTTGCGCTGAAACAACGCCGATCATTAGTGAAGCGGTAGAAACCAAACCATCGTTAACACCTAAGACAGCAGCACGGAGCCAGCCTGCTCGATGCGTGCGGTGATCTTCGTTGCGAAGATGTATTTCTGCCATTCCCACAGGTACAGCTTACTCAATTTTGAGCGGGAGTCCGAGATTTTCTTTGCTTAAGTAAAAATAAACTTGCAAGAACACACAAAATGACGCTCGTGAAAATATTCAACCTCAGTCCGAAGATCAAGTTCGCATCATCAATCCGAATACTTTCAATCCAGCCTCTACCAAAGCTATAGCCGGCAACATACATGGCAAATATTGACCCAGGTGCAAAACCTCTCACCCATTTACTTCGAATCAAGAAAATTGCCAGCAACAAGCACCAAATAGATTCATAAAGGAAAACGGGATGGAAGGTTTCAAAACCAGAATAGCCCATTGGTCGATAAATAACAGGTATCTCCAAAGCCCAGGGTGCATCCAATGGACGGCCGAACAGCTCTTTATTGAACCAGTTGCCCCATCGGCCAATCGCTTGCGCGACAAGTAAACCGGGCGCTAAAGCATCAGCGAACTGCGAAAATGAAATTTGATTGTTTCGAGCATTTTTCTTGTAAGCAAAATAAGCCCCAGCAAAACCCAGACTGATTGCTCCCCAAATACCCAAGCCGCCTTGCCAAATATAAAGAGCTGAGATTGGATCTCCGCCAGCTCCAAAATATTTTTCCGGCGAGGTGATTACGTGATAAAGCCTGCCGCCAATCACCCCTGCAGGCACAGCAATTAATGCAACATCTCCTACTACCCCAGCTTGTCCACCAATTTTTACATAACGATGATTACCAATAAGCACAGCCGCCAATACACCAGCAATGATGCAAAGAGCGTAGAAACGAAAGGTCAGTGGACCTACTTCAAACTGTGATTGGGTTGGTGATGGAATCGCCAACGGCACAGTTATCAAGATCTTGCTGCTTCCACCGCCGCTTTAAACTCATCGAGGTTAAATTCAGCACTGGTTCGGTTCCAGACCTTGCCATTTAGGAAAACGGTTGGAGTTCCTTCTACGCCATTTTTCTTCATGGAAGCGCCGACATTTGAGACTGTGTCCTTAAATTTGAGATCGTTAACACAGCTTTCAAACTCCGGCGATGTTATGCCTAATCTGTTTCCGATTTCTATCAAATTCTTGTTTGAGAAGATACCGCTGTTTTCACTAGCTTGAACTTCATAAAGCGAACGGTGGTATTCGAGGAAGCGACCCTCTTCTACCGCACAGTTGACAGCATTTGCGGCTCGTACTGATTCTTGACCCAAGAAGGAAGCCATGTGATAAACAACCTTGGCCTGGTTATCTCGTACCAATGTTTCTAGGTACTCATTCATCTCTGTTTCAAAAAACTTGCAATACGGGCATTGGAAATCCTCCCAGATATCAATTCGGAAAGGATTTTCCTCATTAAATGAGATGCCATAGTCATTCTCCGGCAAGATCTTTCCTACCAATGGCTCACCATTTCTAGAGGAGTCAATGCTTTCAATTGTTGCTGGCAGAGTGACCTCTGAGGAGCTGCGCTTATCTAATACGGTAAAGAGCAAGCCGGATAAAACCACAAAGGCGACCATTCCGATCACGATGTTGCGAGTAACGGTATCCCCCGCATTTTTAACTTTGCGATTATTTTTTGGACGTGGTTCCTTTGGCACAGCTACTCCTTTAGATGATGCTCAATTGATCAACTGGCTTACACAACCGGCAGGGTTATCTTTTGACACCTGATGCCAGTTCGCTGGCGAGAACTTTAACCCGTTCGAGCGCATTTTTCTCATCCGCCGCTTCTAGAACTAGCTTAATAAAAGCTGAACCCACGATTACCCCATCCGCGTACTGAGCAACTTGAGCAGCTTGCTCTTTGGTGGAAACCCCTAGGCCGACCGCCACTGGAAGTGAGGTGAGCTTCCTTACTCGGGCGACCAAATCTGCTGCAGCACCCGATATCGAGGTTCGTGCTCCTGTAACACCCATCAAACTTGCCGCATAAACAAATCCGGAGCAGGCCTGTACCACTTTTGGCAATCTCTCCTCGCTAGAGCTTGGCGCTACAACATAAACCCGACCAATGGAGTTTTCATTGGTGCTATTAATCCACTGCTCTGATTCTTCAATTGTTAGATCTGGGGTAATTACTCCTACACCGCCAGCAGCAGCCAATTCAGAAACAAACCTATTTACGCCAGCTTTTTCAATGGGATTCCAATAAGTCATAACCAGCGCAGGTGCGGAAATACTTTTTACTACCTCTACAACATCATTAAATGATGTCTGGTTTTGCAGCGCGATTTGTGCCGCCTGTTGAATAACCGCTCCATCCATTACTGGATCGCTATACGGAAAACCCACTTCGATGATATCAACGCCACCTTCAATCATTGCCGCGATTAATTTTTTGGACATATCTAGATTAGGAAATCCAGCTGGCATATATCCGATAAGGGCCGCTCGATTTTCGGAGCGAGTTTTTTCAAAAACTTGATTTAACTTATCGTTGGCAATGTGTTGCATAAATTACCTAAAGTTGAATTCCGAAATACTCAGCGGCGGTTTGTACATCTTTGTCACCACGACCAGATAGATTAATCAAAAGTACAGCTTCCGCTCCCAACTCATTTCCCACTTGTATTGCACCAGCCAAAGCGTGAGCGGTTTCAATCGCTGGAATAATCCCTTCGGTCTTGCACAACAAAGCAAAGGCATGCATCGCCTGATCATCGGTTATTGCACGATATTCAGCGCGACCAATGTCATTTAAATATGCATGTTCGGGCCCAACACCCGGATAATCCAAGCCTGCAGATATCGAATGTGATTCAACAGTTTGTCCATTTTCATCCTGCAAAACATAGGATCGAGTACCATGTAATACACCTGGTGATCCACCAACAATTGTCGCGGCATGTTTTCCGGTTTCGACTCCAGAGCCTCCCGCTTCTAGACCAATCAAACGAACATCTTTATCATCAATAAATGGATGGAATATTCCAATGGCATTTGAACCGCCGCCTACACAAGCTAAAACCGCATCTGGCAATCCACCGGTGAGCTCCAAAACTTGAGTGCGGGCTTCTTCCCCTATCACTCTATGGAAATCTCGAACCATAGTTGGAAATGGATGGGGGCCTGCAACAGTACCGAGCAGGTAATGAGTGGTATCGACATTGGTCACCCAATCACGCATTGCTTCGTTTATTGCATCCTTCAGCGTTCTAGAGCCAGTTGTTACCGGAACCACTGTGGCGCCAAGTAATTTCATCCGGGCAACATTTAACGCTTGTCGCTTTGTATCTTCCTCGCCCATGTAAACAACGCATTCCAGACCCATCAATGCTGCAGCAGTTGCAGATGCAACACCATGTTGACCAGCCCCAGTTTCAGCGATGATTCTTTTCTTGCCCATCGCTTTGGTCAATAATGCTTGACCCAACACATTATTAATTTTGTGGCTTCCAGTGTGGTTTAGATCTTCACGCTTTAAAAGAATTCTTGCACCACCAGCATGCTGAGCAAATCTCTTGGCTTCGGTAATTATCGAAGGTCTACCTGTGTAAGTCTTGTGCAACTCGGCAAGTTGTTTTTGAAAATCGGGATTATTTTTCGCAGCTAGGTGAGCCGCCTCTAACTCTTCAAGCGCTGCGATCAAAGCCTCTGGAACAAATCGGCCGCCATAAGGGCCAAAATGGCCAACTATCTCAACCCGTTCCATATGAAAATCCTAACTGCTAAATGGTTTTGGCGATATTCAGAAAGTTTGCGATGGTGTCCTCTGGTTGGCCGGATTTAACCAAACTCTCACCTACCAAGATTGCATCTGCTCCTGCATCTCGAGCAATCTGAGCATCTTTCTGGCTGGAAATTCCAGACTCGGCGATTCGATAAATTGAATCTGGGATTAACGGAATTAAGTTAGTGAAATTCTCAATGTCAATCTCTAAGGTTTTCAAGTTTCGCGAATTCACCCCGATAATCTGTGGGTTTAACTCGAGTGCGATTTCCAGCTCACTTTGATCATGAATTTCTACCAGCACCTCCATCCCAATGGAGTTAGCTAGGTGGTAAAGATCATAAAGTTTTGATTTCTCTAAGCCTGCAACAATTAGCAAAAGTAGATCTGCGCCATAGGCACGAGTTTCACGAACCATGTACTCATTAACAATGAAGTCTTTCCGTAAAATCGGTATGTTGATAGCGTTTCGAACCGCACTCAGATCCGCCAAAGATCCTCCGAAGCGCTGCTGCTCAGTAAGGACACTTACAACTGCGGCACCAGCACTTTCATACTTTGCAGCAAGACGCTCGGGCTCAGGAATTGGCGCTAATGCACCTTTACTGGGAGAAGATCTCTTAACTTCAGCAATTAGCGACCAAGAGCGAGATCTAAGTGAGTGAAGTGCACTGCGCGTTGCAGGTGCTGCAGAGATTAATTCGGCAAGTTGCGAATCTGGCATCTTGCGCTTGGCCAAATCCTCTAAGACCCCTGCAATGATGGAATTTAATACCGTCATAGTTTTGTAATTCCATTTGCCGCTGTAATTGCAGCAATAACAACGGCGGCTTTATTAACACACTCTTCGTATTCACTACGTGGATCTGAATCTGAAACGATGCCAGCTCCTGCTTGTACATAAGCTTTCCCATTTTTAATTACCGCGGTCCGGATTGCAATGCAGGTGTCCAAATTTCCAACAAAATCCACATAACCAATTGCGCCGCCGTATATACCGCGGCGTGTTGGTTCATTTCGTTCGATAATCTCCATCGCCCTTGGTTTTGGTGCACCTGACAAAGTCCCGGCTGGAAACACAGCGTATAAAGCGGCTACCGGCGAGTGCTCCTCATCTAACTCGCCTGTAATGGTGGAAACAATGTGCATTACATGTGAATAGCGCTCTAATTGCATAAATTCAACGACATTGACTGTGCCAGCTTTGCACACTCGACCCAAATCATTTCGGCCCAAATCCACTAACATCAAATGCTCGGCACGTTCTTTTGGATCTGCCAATAACTCCTCACCAAGTCGTAAATCTTCCTCTGGATTTGCAGATCTTTTGCGAGTGCCCGCAATGGGATGAACCAAAACATCTCGACCAGAAACCTTTACTAAAGCCTCAGGACTGGACCCAACCACTGTTACATCATCAGCAAATCTAAATAGATACATATAAGGACTGGGGTTACTCAATCGCAACATGCGATATACATCTAAAGCATCTGCTGTGCAATCCAAGGAAAAACGTTGTGAAAGTACTACCTGGAAGGCTTCCCCGGCCTTTATTTCCTCCTTTATTTCTAAAACCTGTTGTTGAAACTTCTCACTTGTGAAATTTCCAGAATAGTGTGGCTTGTCCGAGACTGGAAGTTGCGCTACAGAGCTTGGCATCGGCGCTGACAATGCGAGTTTCATCGCATTTAATCTCTCTACCGCAGAAAAATATGCCTCATCTACCCCAGAGCTAGATCCATCCCAGTTAATTGCATTTGCAATTAACGTCACCGAACCCTTCAGATGATCATATACAGCCAAATCACTGGTCAACATAAAAGTAATTTCCGGAAGGTTTAGTTCATCAGGAGCGATATTGGGAAGATCTTCTAAACGTCGAACGGCGTCATATCCCATGTAACCGACTAATCCCCCAGTTAATGGAGGTAGATCTGCAAACTTAGGAGTTTTGAGATGCTGGCTTGCTATTTGCAGCGCCTCCAATGGATTAATCCCTGTTGGCGCACCGGCTGGCATCGTGCCAAGCCAATGAGCTAGACCATCTTTCTCAGTCAGAGTCGCAGAGCTTGATACACCAATAAAGGAGTACCGAGACCATGCGCCTCCATGTTCTGCAGACTCTAAAAGGAATGTACTTTCTCGATTGCCCGCAAGTTTTGTATAAAGAGTTATTGGAGTTTCATTATCAGCCAAGAGAGTTAGAGCAACCGGAATTACATTGAAATTTTTGGCATATTCTCGGAATTGTTCGATATCAATTGGATGCATCGTCATTCATTTATTTCTCGGTGAAAACATGACTTTTCACCAGTGTGACAGGCCGGTCCGTGGCTTTGTACTAAAAAAAGAAATGCATCTGAATCGCAATCAAACATAACTTTCACAATCTCTTGAGTATTTCCAGAGGTTTCACCTTTAACCCAGAGCTGATTACGGCTGCGACTCCAAAAGGTTGCCTTCTTGCTTGTTAGTGTTTGTTCCAGCGCCTCTTGATTTACCCAGGCCAACATCAATACCTCTTTGGAATCCACATCTTGCACAATTGCCGGCAACAGTTGATCAGCGGCTTTGAAGTGAATGAGATGTTCTTGGCTCATTGCATAATTCTCCATTAATTTTGAAGTTGGCGCACGGGAATTTTCTTGTGGGCTAAGTCCCTTTTGATATCTCCAATACGGTAAATCCCGAAGTGAAACACGCTAGCAGCCAAAAGTGCATCTGCTCCTGCATCTACCGCCTTGGCAAAATCTGCGATATCCCCTGCCCCGCCGCTAGCTATCAATGGAACATCAGCAATCTGTCTTACCCGCTTAATCATCTCCAAGTCATAACCAGCACGGGTTCCGTCCATGTCCATGGAATTAAGCAAAATTTCCCCAGCGCCTCGAAAGACAGAGTCTTCAATCCAAGCTAACGCATCTAATCCAGTTGAGTTACGACCACCATGGGTGGTTACTTCAAAGCCAGAGGGAGTCCGCCCTCGTCGTGCATCAATTGAAATTACCAATACTTGATTACCAAACCTATGGCTAATTTCATTGATTAGCTGAGGATTCTTAATAGCAGCAGTATTAATAGATACCTTGTCAGCGCCCGCTCGCAATAATTGATCTACATCTGCAACTGAGGAAATTCCCCCGCCTACTGTTAAAGGTATAAAAACCTCGCTCGCGGTTTTAGAAACCACTTCAAGGGTAGTTTTCCGGTTTTCGTTGCTGGCAGTGATATCGAGAAAAGTTAATTCATCAGCACCTTCGGCACCGTAAATGCGTGCCATTTCAACTGGATCACCCGCATCTACCAAGTTTTGAAAATTGATTCCTTTAACAACTCGGCCATTGGCGACATCTAGGCAAGGAATGATTCTGGTGGATAGGGTCATTTCGCTAATCCATCAAATTCAGGGGCTCCGTATGCAACTTTGATTGCCTCCTCTAAAGTAAAGGCTCCCGCATAAAGTGCTTTGCCAACAATTGCACCTTCGACTCCGATTTCAGTCAAGCTTCGAAGTTGCACTAGATCATCAAGTTTTGAAACCCCACCTGATGCGATCACGGGTCTTGAAGTTGCAGCGCATACCTCGCGAAGCAACTCAAGATTAGGCCCTTGTAATGTTCCATCCTTTCTTACATCTGTAACCACATAACGTGCACATCCATCTGCATCAAGTCTCTGTAAAGTTTCGAAAAGATTGCCGCCCTCTTTGGTCCAACCCCGTGCAGCCAAAGTGTGGCCCCGAACATCGAGGCCAACCGCAATTCGATCTCCAAATCTAGAAATCACTGTTGCGGTCCAATCAGGGTTTTCGAGCGCAGCAGTCCCTAAATTGATACGTGCGCAACCAGTAGCAAGGGCTCTCGCCAAACTTTCCTCATCACGAATACCGCCAGATAACTCAACCTTGATATCTAGTTGGCCGATGACATCTGCAAGTAGTTGATGATTTGAGCCGGTGCCGAATGCGGCATCCAGATCAACTAAATGTATCCATTCCGCGCCCGCATTTTGAAAATCTAGTGCAGCATCAAGTGGAGAGCCGTAATTAGTTTGCGCAGAGAGTTCGCCTTGAACTAAGCGCACCGCTTGACCTTGCTTGACATCTACAGCTGGTAATAATTCCAAATTTTTCATAAAGATTTACTCCAATTTGCGATCAGTTCAAGCCCAGCGTTTCCACTTTTCTCAGGATGGAATTGGGTCGCGGTAATCAATTCATTTTCAATCGCTGCTACAAATTTTGAACCATATTCACAGTAGATATTTGAAGCTTTAGCAACCGGCGTAGTCACGGCATAGGAATGAACAAAATAGAACTGCTGAGCCTTAACCGAGTCAAAGTTTCTGACTCCCGGATCCGTTGAAATGGAGTTCCATCCGATATGAGGCAAAACTGGGGCTGCTAAGCGCTCCACTGATTCATCAAATACACCTACTCCAGAGATTCGACGGCCCTCATATAGTTCGGCACTATCTTTGAAAAGAATTTGCATGCCGACGCAAATACCAAAAATCTTTCTACCGAGAGACATTCTCTCTCTGATTAATTGATCGCCGCGAACTGCAAGCAAGCCATTCATGCATGCTCCAAATGCACCTACCCCAGGAATAACAAGTCCAGAAGCTTCCAGGGCTGTCTTGTAATCTGAAGTTATTTCAACTTCAGCCCCAGAGTGTTCAAAGGCGCGTTGTGCAGATCTGATATTTCCAGATCCATAATCAAGAATGGCTATCAAAGAACGCCTTTGGTGGATGGAACACCAGAGGTTCGTGAATCTAAAGCGACAGCATCCTTAAAGGCCTGCGCCACCGCTTTAAATTGCGCTTCTAAAACGTGATGCGCATTTCTTCCTTCAAGTACTCGAATGTGCAAACCAATTCTGGCTTCGGCGACAATAGACTCCCAAATATGACGACCTAAAGTGGTATCAAAACTACCAATCAATTCAACAATCTCTGGTTGGCGATGCACCAGATATGGCCGGCCTGAAAGATCTACCGCCACTTGAACTAAAACCTCATCCAAAGGAACTAATGCATTACCAAATCTTCTGATTCCAGATTTGTCACCGAGCGCTTCACGAAGCGCCTGCCCAAATGCAAGGGATGTGTCCTCTACCGTGTGGTGTGAATCAACATCTACATCACCAGTAGTCTTGACAGTTAAATCAAACCCAGAGTGCTTTCCGAGTTGAGAAATCATGTGGTCAAAAAATGGAACACCTGTAGATACATCAATGATTCCAGTTCCATCTAATTTCAAATCAACTAGAACCGATGATTCCTTGGTAGTGCGCTCAACCTTCGCAAATCTTGGGTTTGTCATAGCGCTGATTATCCCCTATCGGACATATGACTTGCTACCTGATATCGGTGCTCACTTGCTCAAGACTTCGCGCAATGCAGCTATGAATCCGTCGTTTTCTTGGGTTGTTCCAACTGTTACTCGCAAATACCCGGGCAACCCAACATCTCTAATCAATACGCCGCGAGATACCAACTCACTCCAAAGTTCAGATGCAGCAATTTTGAATCCGCCAAATAAAATGAAGTTGGCATCAGACTCAACAACCTTTAAATCCATTTTCTTTAACTCGGCACTTAACAGTTGACGGTTGGCTATCAATACAACTACTTCTTGCTTTAGCCCAGAGCTTTTTCTAATTGCAGCTCTCGCTGCCGCTTGGGTTAAATCACTTAAGTGATACGGCAGGCGCACCAACAACATCGCCTCAACGAGGGTCTTGGATGCAATCATGTATCCCAAACGTGCTCCAGCAAATGCGAAGGCTTTACTCATGGTGCGAGAAACAATCAAATTGGGGTTTTCAGGTATTAGCCCCACAGCCGAAGGTAAATCTGAAAACTCGGCATAAGCTTCATCGACCACCACTACGGAATGTGTCTGCAAGGCTGTCTTTGTCACGACAGCGATATCTTCAACAGAGATTGAATCTCCAGTTGGATTGTTAGGAGTTGTCAAAAATACCAAACCCGGCCGTTGCTGTTTAATTGCCTGCACAGCTAAATCTGAATTGAATGAAAAATCAGCAGCTCTAGGAACTGAGATCCAATTCTTGCCAACCGATTTAGAAATCAAGGGGTGCATCGAGTACGAGGGTTCAAATCCCATCGCTGAACCATTGAACGCGAGTGCAATACTCTGCAAAATTTCATTACTACCATTGGCAGCCCAGATATTTTCCATATTGAAATTGGTGCCACAGCTCTTATTAATGTAATCAGCAAGCATTTCGCGAAGTTGAACCGCATCACGATCAGGATAGCGATTTAGATGTGACACCTGCTGTGAAATTTCATCGATAATCTCGCGCTGCAATTCGCTATCCAAGCCGAATGGATTCTCATTGGTATTTAGCCGGATGTCCGCCGGTATTTGTGGAGCCCCGTAGGGTTTTAGCTCGCGTAAGCTCTCATTTAACTGCAACCATTCTGGCCACCGTGAATTCATAATGAATTTCCTGGTAACTCAAATCTGGCGGCAACTGCCTCTCCGTGAGCGGGCAAATCCTCTGCATTTGCAAATGCGATTACCCCAGCTGCAATATCACGCAGCGCTCTTTCATTGTATGTAACGAAATGCAGACCCTTTAGAAATGTTTGTACGGAGAGTCCACTGGAGTGACATGCACATCCACCAGTTGGCAAAACATGATTAGAGCCTGCCAAATAATCACCTAGCGATACTGGAGTGAATCTGCCCAAGAAAACCGCTCCCGCATTTCTAATCTCTCTACTGGCAGATTCTGGGTTTGCGACTTGTAACTCTAAATGCTCAGCAGCATATGCATTTGCTACATCAAGTGATTGCGCCAAGTCATCCGTTAAAACTATGGCTGATTGAACCCCTCTGAGCGCCTCTGCGATTCGAGCTGAATGCTTTGTATTTGCACTGCGTTTTGCAATCTCCTGCTGCACCTGTTGTGCCAAATTAATGCTGTCGGTTATCAAAATTGCGGCTGCGATCGTGTCATGCTCTGCCTGACTAATTAAATCCGCGGCCACTTCATTAGCCCTGGCGGTTTCATCCGCCACAATTGCAATTTCGGTAGGACCAGCCTCTGAATCAATCCCAATTTTTCCGCGCAAAGCTCGTTTTGCAGCCGCAACATAAATATTTCCAGGGCCAGTGACGATGTCAACAGCCGCCAACACCTCTTGATCATCATTTTTTACACCATATGCGAAAGCCGCAATCGCTTGCGCACCACCCATCGCGTAAACCTCATCTACTCCCAATAGCGCACAAGTAGCCAAAATTGTTGGATGTGGCCAGCCTTCATTATCTTTTTGACTAGGTGATGCAAGTGCGATGCTTTTTACTCCAGCTATTTGTGCTGGAACAACATTCATGATCACAGAGCTGGGATAAACCGCTTTTCCACCGGGCACATAAAGTCCAACTCGATCAACGGCTATCCATCGTTCTTCAACCTGTCCACCATCGACAACCTTTGTAGTGGTTACACCACGACGTTGATCTTGGTGAACCAATCTAACCCGTCTAATCGATTCCAGAATTACCGACTTTAACTCTGGAGTTAGCTGGGCAAGCGAGCGATCAATGACCGACTGTGGAACCCGCAAACTTTGCGAGGCAACACCATCAAATCTTTTACTCAACTCCAGCAAAGTAGCTTCATCGCCCGACTTGACCGCTTCCAGAATCGGTTCGATTGCGCTTAAGGCAGCAGCGATATCCATCTGAGCGCGCGGCATTAACTCTTGGTACTGGGACTTTGTGAGGCGTTTTCCCCTCAAATCCAATAGCCGCATCAATCCTGCTTCGCTCACTGCTCAATTCTAGAGGTGGAGAGGAATCCGCGCTTACCTTTACTTTTTCCTACACCAGGCAATCTGGACCCAAAATTGATTTTAGATCCGCGCTTAAAGATGGGGATGCGGTGATTTTTAAACCATCATCTAAACGCAGGACCGTGTTCTTTGCGCCACCCTCTATCTTCAAATGCACCTCTCGCGTTCCAGGATGAGATCGCAAGATTTCTTTCATGCGGTCAACCACTGGTGGGGTGCATCGCTCTGCTTCTAAGCGAATCACAAATGGACCAATCGGAGCTTGATTTATATCTGGTATCGAAAGATCCAAAGCGGTTACTTGAGGCGTTTCCTCTCTCTTGTCTACTCTTCCTCGCACCACAACAATTCGATCTTCAATTAGATTCAGGGCATATTGTTGATAAGTATTTGAGAAAAATCGCACATCGATAGCACCCTCTAAATCCTCAATAGTCACAATCGCCCATGATTGACCTTGACGACTTACTTTGCGCTGCACGCTAGTTATTAATCCAGCAATGGTAACTATCTGTTCATGGCCAACACCATCATCGACTATTTGACTAATGGTTATATCGGTGGCTGATTTCAAAACATGTTCTACACCCAGCAAGGGATGATCAGAAACATACAAACCTAGCATCTCTCTTTCATATGAAAGTAGAAGTGCTTTTTCCCACTCCTGTTCATCAATATCTAAGGCAACTCCGGCTATTCCCGATTCAGTTGTGGCGCTAGGACCGCCAAACAAATCAAATTGACCAATTGATTCAGCGCGCTTGGCCTCCATCACCGAATCAATCGCCTCTAGATATATATTCATCAAACCTTTTCTGGAATGTCCTAAAGAGTCAAAGGCTCCCGCCTTTATGAGCGACTCGATAGTTTTCTTATTGCACACTTGCACATCGACTTTTGCCAAGAAATCTCCAAAGGATTGATATCTTCCCTTTTCACTTCTATTTCGGGCAATCGACGCAACGACATTTTCGCCCACATTTCTAATCGCAGCTAGACCAAAGCGGATGTCAGAGCCCTTCGGTGTGTACTCACCATTAGAGTCGTTTACATCGGGCGGCAAAACTTTGATGCCCATTCTGCGACACTCATTTAAGTAAAGCGCAGATTTGTCTTTGTCATCACGCACACTGGTGAGCAGCGCTGCCATGTATTCAGTCGGGAAATTCGCCTTTAGGTATGCGGTCCAGAATGACACCACTCCGTATCCCGCGCTGTGTGCTCGGTTGAAGGCGTAATCAGAGAATGGAATAAGGGTTTTCCAGAGCTCTTCAATCGCAATACTTGAAAAGCCATTGGCCTTCATGCCAGCTTCGAAATGAACATACTCTTTATCAAGAATTTCTTTATTCTTTTTACCCATCGCTTTACGTAGCAAATCTGCGCGGCCTAGTGAAAAGCCCGCAAGCTTTTGAGCGATAGCCATAACCTGTTCTTGATAAACAATCAGACCATATGTGTCATCTAAAATTTCTGTTAGGGCTTCACTTAACTCGGGGTGAATTGGCTCAATGCGCTTTCGTTTGTTCTTACGATCGGCGTAGTCATTATGGGCATTAACACCCATCGGACCTGGACGATAAAGTGCAATCACAGCGGAGATGTCTTCAAAAGAGTCGGGCACCATTGAACGCAACAAAGCCCTAATAGGAGCACTATCAAGTTGGAAAACCCCTAATGTGTCACCACGAGACAAAAGCTCAAATGTCTTCTTGTCCGCTAATGGCAAATCCTCTAAAGCAATGCTCTTGCCTTGATTGTTCTTGATATTTATCAAGCAATCATCAAGTACCGAGAGGTTTCGTAGCCCGAGGAAATCCATCTTAAGCAGCCCGGTAGATTCGCAGGCTCCCATATCAAACTGAGTAATGATGGCTCCGTCAGCTTCGCGGCGATGAATTGGAATTACATCAAGCAATGGTTCGCGGCTCAAAATAACGCCAGCGGCGTGGACACCCCATTGCCTCTTTAAACCTTCTAGCCCTCGAGCCATTTCTACAATGGTCTTTGCATCGGGGTCTGACTCATAAAGATTTCTAAACTCTTGAGCCTCTGCGTAGCGATCATTTTCCTTATCAAAAACCCCAGCCAGAGAAATATCTTTACCCATGATTGCAGGTGGCAAAGCTTTGGTTAATTTCTCGCCAATTGCATATGGATAACCAAGTACTCGGGTGGAATCCTTAATTGCTTGCTTAGATTTGATCGTTCCGTAGGTGATGATCTGAGCAACTCTGTCATCACCATACTTATTGGTGGCGTAACGGATCATTTCGCCGCGGCGCCGCTCATCAAAATCTAGGTCAATATCTGGCATTGAGATACGTTCTGGATTTAAGAAGCGCTCAAAAAGCAAGCCATGTTTGATTGGATCCAAAGCAGTGATGCCAAGCGCATATGAAACCAATGACCCCGCCGCCGAACCACGACCCGGACCAACACGAATTCCCTCGGACTTGGCATGAGAAACTAAGTCTGCAACCACAAGGAAGTAACCGGGGAATCCCATTTTGGTCATAACTTCTAATTCATAATTCAATCTTTCGATATAACCATCCGGAATAATGTTATTGAAACGCTCTTGTAACCCACGATGCGCCTCTTTAATTAACCAACTGTCCTCTGTTTCGCCACTAGGCACAGGGAATTTAGGCAAAAGATTTTCATTTTCACGTAGAGTGGTATTGCAACGCTCCGCGATTAACAAGGTGTTGTCGCAGGCTGATTCAATTTCACTGAAGATTCGGCGCATAGTTGCTGCGTCCTTCAGATAAAACTCGCTATTTTCAAATTTAAAACGTTTTGGATCGGCCAAAGTTGAGCCGGATTGAATGCAAAGCAGAGCTTCATGATGTTTCGCATCTTGCGCATAGGTATAGTGCAGGTCATTGGTGGCTAACAATGGCAGCCCCAACTCTTTAGCAAGTTTCAGCAGATCCTCTTTTACTCGTCGCTCAATTTCAATGCCATGATCCATAATTTCAACAAAGTAATTGTCGGCACCAAACATGTCACGGTAAGTTGCTGCAGCGGCTCTAGCCTCTTTGTAAGCTCCCATACGAATACGGGTTTGGATTTCACCACCCGGACATCCAGTGGTCGCAATCAAACCTTGTGAGTGTTGCGCCAAAATTTCGCGGTCCATTCTTGGCTTGTAATAAAAACCTTCGAGCGAGGCAAGTGATGAGAGTTTGAACAAATTGGCTAAACCGACATTATCTTCAGCCAACAAGGTCATATGGGTATAGGCCCCACCACCTGAAACATCATCTTCGCCACCTTCGGCCCACTTCACACGTTTCTTATCAAACCGGGATTCCGGAGCTACATAAGCTTCGATGCCAATAATCGGCTTAACGCCCGCCTTTTTCATGGTTTTATAGAAGTCAAAGGCACCAAAAACATTGCCATGATCTGTCATTGCTATCGCACCATCACCGGTGCGAGCTACCTCAGCAGCTAGGGTTTCTATGCGCGCCGCACCATCGAGCATCGAGTACTCGGTATGGACATGAAGATGGACAAAACCCTTGCTCACGGTCGGCGAGATTACTCCTTACTTAACCGCGAGAAGCTCTAGGGCGCGTTGCAGATCTGCTGGCAAGGGGGCGTTGAGTGTGATGCGCTCATCACTGGAAGGTTGGTTGAAGCTCAACTCCATGGCATGCAGCCAAGGGCGCTTCAACTCCAATCGAGCTGCAAGCACTGGATCAGCCCCGTAAGCCAAATCCCCCACCAATGGATGCCGCAGTGCATTGAAATGGACTCTGATTTGATGGGTACGGCCTGTCTCCAGCTCTACTCGCAACAAAGTAGCGCTCGTGTAAAACTCAATTACCTTGTAATGGGTAACGCTAGGTTTTCCATCGGCAACGACTGCAAATCGATAATCCTCACGTGGATGTCTTCCAATCGGAGCATCGATTGTTCCTTCACTGGGATCAATATGGCCTTGTATTAGTGTTTTATAAACTTTACTTACCGTTCTGTTTCTAAATTGATTCTTCATAGCGTTGTATGAGTTTTCATTTTTTGCCAACAACATCAAACCAGAAGTTCCAGCATCTAAACGCTGGACAATTCCTTGGCGCTCTTGCGGTCCAGAGGTAGAGATACGAAATCCGCGAGCGATTAATGCCCCGACTACGGTTGGTCCAGTCCAGCCGGGGCTGGCGTGAGCTGCGCAACCAACTGGCTTGTTTACGACTACGACATCTTGGTCATCATAAACAATCTCCAACTCTTCAATTGGAGTTGGCTTCAACTCTAATGGATCAAAAGGCAATGGCATCGACACCACTATGCGATCACCAACTTTGACTCGATCAGATTTAGAGAGTGGCTTCTTGCCTTGAATCACATCGCCGGCGTTCAATAGATCTGCCACATTACTTCTTGATAACTCCAATAATTTGGAAAGCGCCGAATCAACACGTTCGCCATCAAGCTCCTGAGGAATCAGAATGCTTCTTTTTTCACGTTCCGTGCTCACTTTTTATCCTCATTCTTACCTGCATCAAATCCATAAGGTTGAATATTTCTCATCGTCAAAACAGTCATCAATAATCCAGCGCAGACTATTGCGGAGTCGGCGATGTTGAAGATCGGCCAGTTCGGTAGTTGAATCCAGTCAATTACCTCGCCCCGCCACAGCCCAGGTGGCCGCGTAATGCGATCCCAAAGATTTCCCATCACGCCGCCCAAAAGTAATGCCAAACCCAAGGCCCAAGATTTACTCTCTACTTTTCGCATGAAGTAGATAATGAACGCCGCAACGCAAAGTTTTAACGTAGATAGCAAGACCGTTGCATCAGTAGCGAAACTAAATCCCGCACCGGGATTGGTGCCATAGGTAAGTTTTAGGAAGTCTCCTAATATCTTTACCGGTTCGCGAAACTGTAAATAACTTGAGGCCCAATTCTTAGTAACTAAATCAAAAGCAAAGATTAAAGTACTGACAATTATGAAAAGTCGTCGCGCGCTTAATGCACGAGACGACCCTATCGGCGCTCTTCCTTCTGTTTGCATAACATGCAAAGAGTTGCGCGCGGAAATACTTGGAGTCGAGCTTTGCCAATTTGGTTGCCGCAATCCTCGCAACGTCCATAGGTTTTGGTATCAATTCTCTCCAAAGCGCGTTCGGTTTGAAGCACCATATCTCGTGCGTTATAGACCAAAGATATTTCATGTTCGCGTTCAAAAGTTTTGGCACCGGCATCTGCTTGATCGTCGCCAGCTCCAACTCCGGATGCCTCTATGAGGTCATCCATTTCACTTTCAATCTGCTCTAGCTCCTTTTTCAACCGCACCAAATCTTTAGCTAGTTCGGCACGGATAGATTTCAATTCAGTAGCGCTCCAACTTTCATCTCCTTCACTTACAAATGGCGCTGGTGCGGCCTTGATTGGTTTCAAAGAAGGAGCTTTCTTGCCTGGTTTTGGTTTGCGCACCGGCGGCGGTAGAACTAAACGTTTTTCCTCAACGACTACAACATCACTGGCTTCGACCTCTGGGGTGTACACCGAAATTGTTGTGGCGCCACCTTTTGCGGTGCTACTTGTCAGCGCTGTCTTATGGGCGCCTTTAATAATTTCAGCGGCTGGTTTCTTTGCTGGAGCTTTTGCCAATGTTGGACGCACTGGCGCCTTTTTCACTGGAGCCTTAACCGGAGCTTTCTTGGCGACCGCTTTTTTAACCGGCGCCTTTACTGGAGCCTTTTTGGCTGGAGCTTTTTTAGTCGGTGCTTTTTTAGCTGGGGCTTTCTTTGCTGGCGCCTTTTTTACAGGAGCTTTTTTAGCTGGCGCCTTCTTCGCCGGTGCCTTCTTGAGCTTTGCGACCGCGTTCGACAATTTCTTTTTCAATGCCACAACCGCGAAGGCTAAAGGTTAAGCAGGAGAAAAGCCACTCGCCTCGCGATGAGCTAGACTTCGCCAGGAAATACGCTTGCACAAAGATTCGCATCGACCAGGCAATCACCTGATAGCGAGTTGGAAGAAGTGCTCCAAAACCTCAGTTTTGGCTCATCTAGAACCAACGGCAAGTAAGCAAAGCGGTGATGGTTACTTAACTACTCTTTTTTGGTGGAATAAGTATTCAACACAAGGTGGGTGGTACCGCGGTCCTTCAAGGATCGCCCCTCCAAAATGAAACCGGCGCAAAGTGCGCTTGTGTCAGATTTTGGAAAGGGAGCCCAAGTATGAGTTCTAAATCCCCATTTCAGCCCTTAGCTCCCGCTATCGATCTACCAGCCATAGAACATGAAATCTTAAATTTTTGGCAGACCCAGGATGTTTTTCACCAAAGTGTAAAGGCGCGTGCCGGTGGAGAGTCATGGACCTTTTATGAAGGACCTCCGACTGCAAATGGGTTACCTGGCACTCATCACATTGAAGCCCGAGTTTTTAAGGATGTGTTCCCACGTTTTCATACCATGAAAGGTAAACATGTAATCCGCAAAGCAGGTTGGGATTGTCATGGTTTGCCGGTTGAAATTGCGGTGGAAAAAGAGTTGGGTTTTTCTGACAAAGGCGATATTGAAAAGTATGGCATCGCAGCTTTCAATGATAAATGTCGCGAATCGGTGCAGCGACATGTAGATGCATTTACCGCGATGACAGAACGAATGGGTTTCTGGGTTGATTTTGATGAAGCTTATTGGACGATGTCCAATGAATACATTGAGAGTGTCTGGTGGTCGCTATCTCAAATTCACAAAAAAGGATTACTAGTTCAAGATCATCGCGTAGCTCCTTACTGCCCAAGATGTGGCACCGGTCTTTCTGATCATGAGTTAGCGCAAGGGTACGAAACTGTAAAAGACCCATCGGTTTATGTTCGATTCCCAGTTACATCTGGTGAGCTACAGGAACTAAGTGCATCTCTCCTGGTATGGACCACTACCCCTTGGACTCTAGTTTCAAATACAGCGATTGCGGTTCACCCCGATGTTGATTATGTAGCGGTTCGAACAGCCGGTAGTGAAGAAATGCCAAGTGAAGTTTTGCTGGTTGCAGAGCCACTAATAGCAGTCGCCGGAGAAGGCGCACAGATACTAAAAAGATTTAAAGGCAAAGAGCTAGAGCGCACTAGCTATTCTCGCCCCTTTGATTATGTTGAAATCCCTGATGCGCATTTTGTAATTTTGGCTGAGTATGTGACGACTGAAGATGGCACCGGCCTAGTTCATCAAGCACCGGCCTTTGGTGCTGATGATTTACAAAGTTGCCGCAAATATGAGTTGCCGGTTGTAAATCCAGTTTTGCCAAATGGCCATTTCAACTCTGAAATTAACTTAGTTGGCGGATTATTTTTCAAAGAGGCTGATAAACCTCTGGTTAAGGAGTTGAAGTCAAAGGGTGTGCTTTATCGCCACCAACAATATGAACACTCCTATCCGCATTGCTGGCGCTGTCACACACCGCTGATTTATTACGCACAACCTTCTTGGTACATCAGAACCACCAAAATCAAAAATGAGTTGTTGCGCGAAAATGCTGCAACTGATTGGCATCCAGAAACCATCAAGACTGGTCGATTTGGTGATTGGTTGAATAACAATATTGATTGGGCTTTATCGCGCAATCGATACTGGGGTACCCCGCTTCCCATTTGGCGTTGTGAAAACTCCCATGAAGAGTCATTTGGATCTTTAAGTGAATTACAGTTGCGCGCAGGTCGAGATCTGACAGGGCTAGAGCTGCATCGTCCTTATGTCGATGACATTACCTTTGACTGTAACTCATGTGATCAAATCATGAATCGCACCCCCGAGGTTATTGATTGCTGGTATGACTCAGGGGCAATGCCATTTGCGCAATGGGGTTATCCGCACAAACCTGGATCGGTTGAAAAGTTCAATCAAGCTTATCCAGCTGATTTTATCTGCGAGGCTATCGACCAAACCCGTGGCTGGTTCTATACCTTGATGGCAATCGGAACTTTGGTTTTTGATAAATCCTCTTACAAGACCGTGCTCTGCTTAGGACACATCCTGGATAAAGATGGTCGCAAAATGAGCAAGCATCTTGGCAATGTACTAGAGCCGATGGCTTTGATGGATCAGCATGGAGCCGATGCTGTGCGTTGGTACATGCTTGCTGCTGGCTCACCATGGAGCGCGCGACGTGTCGGTCATGATGCAATAACAGAGGTCGTAAGAAAAACCCTACTCACCTACTGGAATACCGTTTCATTCCTCTCGCTTTATGCCTCTGCATCGGATTATCAACCAACCCAATTTAGCGCGGATTTGAAGCTGTCTACGATGGATCTTTGGATCGTCAGTGAATTGAACCAATTAATTGCCGAGATTGATGATGCATTAACCAACTTTGACTCACAGCGAGCAGGCAATGCTCTAGCGAGATTTATCGATGACTTGTCTAATTGGTATGTACGTCGCTCCCGACGCAGATTCTGGGATGGAGACACTGCGGCGCTATCTACGCTCCAACACTGTCTAACCACATTGACAAAATTGATGGCACCTCTTGTGCCATTTATTACCGAACATGTATGGCAAAAATTGGTGAAGCAAATTGATCCAACTTCGGTTAATTCAGTCCACTTAGCGGATTTCCCACGGGTTGATGAATCTTTCATCAATCTCCCGCTCTCTAAGGATGTTGCTTTAACCAGAAGGTTGGTGGAGTTAGGAAGAGCTGCTAGAGCCCAATCTCAGGTGAAAATTCGCCAACCTCTCTCCCGTGCTTTAATCGCCGCTGCGGGCTGGAAATCACTTTCTCCAGAGCTGCGCGATCAAATTGCTGATGAGCTTAATGTGGAACAGTTGGATGATCTTTCAGCAGCGGGCGCAGAGCTGGTTGATGTTTCCATCAAAGCAAATTTCCGCTCTTTGGGTGCCAAATTTGGCGGGGATGTACAAGCCATCGCTAAAGCCCTTGCCAATCAAGATGCAGCAAAATTGGTAAGCCAGGTGCGAACCACTGGAACTTTCCAACTTTCATACGCCGATAACAAGAGCGCAGAATTAATTGAAGAGGATTTGGTAATAACTGAGACACCGCGCACCGGGTGGGCGGTTGCATCACACTCCGGTGAAAGCTTGGCGTTAGATTTGGAGTTAACCCAAGATCTGATTGCTAAAGGTGTTGCACGCGAAGCTATTCGGGCTATCCAAGATGCACGTAAAGCTGCTGGTTTTGATATCAGTGATCGAATCCATGTCAGCTGGAACAGCGCCGCAGAGTTTGTTGATGCGATTGATGCTGGAGCTAATTGGATTAGCGAAGAGGTTTTGGCGCTTTCATTCCAGAGGGATCAAAACCTTGGAACCTCTGATGATGAATTAGGTTTGAAACTTTCACTTACAAAGGCTTAAAACTTACTTCTAATCTCCCAGAGATCGGGAAAGACTGGCTTGAATAAAGTGGCCGCTAAGTATTCAGCGCCACTTGAACCTCCGGTGCCTATTTTTTGGCCAATGGTCCGCTCTACCATTTTGACATGTCGATAACGCCATTCCTGCAATCCTTCATCGATATCAACTAGTCGCTCACAAATCAGCGCAGCCTCCGGGTCGGTTCGATGTAATTTCAATAAAGCCGCCTGCACTTCCTCTGAAGGTTGATACTCCTGCGAATAATCTCGATGCAAGAATTTTGCAGGAATATCAAAACCACGAGAGGCAAAGTAGCGCAAAGCAAAATCCCAGAGCGCAGGTGACTTCATATGATTTTCAACTCTAGCTTTGTCTCCTGGCAATAAATGCGCAGCCGCTCGCGCATCCCTTCTACCAAGAATTGCCTCCACCTCTCTAAATTGCGCAGATTGAAATCCACTAGAGGCGCCCAGTCGATCCCGGAAGGAGTTGAATTGCAGCGGAGTCATAGTTTCTAAAATATCAATCTGCGCAACACAGATTTTCATTATCGTTCTAATTCTGCCCAGCAACGAAAGTGCGTAGTGAGTATCACCTGAATCAAGTGCTTTACCGGCAGCTGAAAATTCATGAATCATCTGCTTAAACCAAAGCTCGTAGGTTTGATGAATTACTATGAAGAGCAACTCATCATGTTCTGGACCATCAGAAAGTGGATTTTGAAGTTGTAGCAGCTCTTCAACTTTTAGGTAACTGCTGTAGGTCAATGCGGCATCTGTATTTTCGGTCATGTAACTCGCGATCCCCCGCCTTGAACCTTTTTGTACTCACCTGAACTAACTAACTCTCGCAACCTTTCAAATCCGTCATATACCTCTACAAAAGAGGTTGCTAAGGGCGAGATTGCTACTCGAATTGAGTTTGGAACTCGATAATCCGGAATCACATTAATGAATTCGCGCATCGCAACTGCGATTTGTTCGGCATCCGGGTGCACAAGTGAAATGTGACCGCCCCGAGATTGCGCTGAGCGCGGGGTGTTCAAAGTAAATCCCAATGGCTTTAGCCATTTTTCAAACAGCTCAATCATCAACTCGGTGCCACGCTCGGCTTTGGCCTGAATCTGATCTATCCCAGCCTCTTCAATCATATCAAATGCTGACTTTATGCAGCGCAACCCCATTAGTGATGGACTGGCAATCTGAAATCCGCGAATGCTGTCATCTCTTTCAAAATTGGGACCCATCGCAAATTGATCCCGCTGCGCAAACCAACCTTGAATCGGAACCTGCAACTCTTGCTGAATTCTCTTGGAGACATAAAGCCATGCAGGTGCTCCAGGACCGGAGTTGCCATATTTGTATGTGCAACCCACGGCAAGATCTACTTCATTTTTATCAAAATTTAATTTCACAGATCCCACCGCATGAGCCGCATCCCAAAGCATTAATGCACCATGGCTTCGGACCTGATCTGTGATGGCTTTGATGTCTTGCCGTGCTCCAGATCGATACTGCACTACTTGCAGACTTACTAATGCAACATCATCACTTAAGTAAGGCGCCAACACCTCCGTGGTTATCAACTCATTTTCAGCGATAGTCGGATCTTCATTTTCGATTACCACTAACTTCAAATCAAACTGCTTTGCTAATCCCTGCATGATGTAACGATCAGTTGGGAAATTTGCAGCATCAATAATTATGGTTTTGCGACCTGGTCGAGCTTTGATTGCGGCCGCAGCTAGTTGGTAAAAATTTACAGAGGTGGTGTCGCATGCCAACACCTGCCCAGCAGCAGCCCCGAGCGCACTTCTTCCAATTAGATCGCCTACTGATTGAGCCTCATCAACCCAATGACTCCAGCCTGTGACAATCTCTGGACCCCACTCCTGGGTAAGGAAATCATTGATCGCCTTTACCGTTTTATGTGGCAAGCGACCTAGGGAGTTTCCATCTAGATAGCAGGTGTTTGGATCTGTAATTACAAACTCATTTTTGTAATGCTTTAGTGGGTCATTTTCATCTAGCTCAATTGCATCGGCACGCTGCATGAAGCTCAGTCTAGGTGAGCTAAGTTAGATTTGAGAAGGAGTTAAGCCAGAAAGGCAATAAGTATTTGTGTGCCAAAGAACAGGACAATAAATGACAAATCTAGAGCTACCGGTCCCATACGAAGTGGCGGCACAAATCTGCGTACAAAGCTGAGTGGTTTGTCAGTAATCATGTAAATGATTTCAGCAAGAGGAAGAATGATTCCCCGCGGTCTCCACCCTGGCTTGAACATCCGCACATAATCTAAAATCAGGCGCAGGAAAAGGGCAAGCAAAAATAAATTGAGGGCAAGTACTACCCAGCTAATTAAATCAATCACGATTTCTTAGAGATCAGCTTTGATTGAACAAACTTGCATTTGCTGCTGCAGTTTTATCTTCAGAGCTAACCATCACATTTGGTGGAGAGAGCAAAAATACCTTGGAGGTAACTCGCTCAATTGTTCCGGCATGACCAAAAACTAAGCCTGATGCAAAATCAATTAAACGCTTACGCTCTGACTCTTCCATGTCACTCAAATTCATGATTACCGGATTACCCTCACGGTAAAACTCACCAATAGCTCGTGCTTCACTGTAGAAGCGTGGAGTGATGGTGACAATCCGATCAATTGGCGCAGGCTCGTTGGCAACAGGAAGTTGTGGCGCAACTGTGAGTGATGGCGTCATCTTCTTGGCAGGAGAGGTCTTTGGGCGAACTGTGACTGATTCATTTGCTGGAGCTGAAATAGCCGCAGGGGTGGAACCGTCATCCTCTGTCAGACCAAGGTAATTGGTCATTCTTCTTAGAGCACTAGACATGGGTGAATTTTAGATTGAGTCCTAGCGGGCACCGAGTATTGAACTGCCCAGGCGAATATGTGTCGCGCCATATCTCAACGCCACCTGATAATCACCACTCATGCCAGCTGATATCAATATGGCATCGGAAATCTGGCTCCTTAAGGCTGTGCTGCACTCTTGTAGTAAGGCAAAGGCTGGGGCTGGATCCTGATCTAGAGGCGCTACGCCCATTACCCCGACTACCTTTATCCCATCCAACTTGGAGATCTCTGAAACAAAATCACTCAACTCAGTAGGTTTTATGCCGCTGCGTTTTTCATTTCTGGCATCTGGGCCATCAAGGTTTATTTGTATAAAACAGTTTTGTTGCTTGCCCAGTTCGGCAGCAAAAGTAGAAATTTTGTGGGCGTGCCTGACATCATCTAAGGAGTGAATGTAATCGGCCCATTGCACTATTGAACGCAATTTGTTGCTCTGAATCCCTCCTTGGAAGTGCCAGATGGCATCTCCAGGTATGGTTTTGGCTTTTGCTGCACCTTCCTCATCTCGATTCTCTCCAAATTCACGTTGGCCGAGTTGATAAAGAATCTCAACATCAGAAGTTGGAAAGGTTTTGGTAACGACAATCAGATGTACCGTCTTACTAAATTCTGAGCTATTCAATTCGAGCCTGACTTGGGCCAATCTAGCGGCGATTTCCTGCTGTCTAGACATTTAAACCACCCGCGCTTTCAGGGTAATTACACCGGCTTGCCGTCCCGTGACGGCCGCAGCACGATAAGAAAAGAAGTCATCATGGTGCATGGTGCACTTACCTGTTGCACTCCATGCAATACCCAACTTCTCAAGTTGTGAGTACAAACCTTGATTTAAGTCCAGGCAGGGTTTGCCATTTTTAGAGGCAATGGTTGTTGCAGTTGCAGGTACCGCCTCTACAACTTCGTCATAAACCTTCTTATCTACCTCATAGCAAATTGCACATATTGAAGCTCCGATGTGCGCTTTAATGGAGCTGTTTGCAATCTCATTTCTCGTAAAGTGTTTGACGGTTTCAGCAATTACCCCAGCAACAAGCCCTCTTCTACCGACATGTACCGCAGCAACCGCTGTTGGAGTTTCCAGCAATACTGGGATGCAGTCTGCAACCAAAACAACTAATGCAACATCGGTCCGCATCGTAAATAGAGCATCTGCGGTTGGGGCATCGCTAGATTGGGAGTGCTCATCAATAACAGCGACATTATTGCCATGTACTTGATTCATGAAGAAAAAATCAGAGCGGCGAAGACCCATCTCCCGAGCCAAAATCTCTCTATTGCGCAGCACCGATGTTAATTCATCGCCAACATGGCTAGCCAGGTTAAAGCTGTTATATGGAGTTGAGCTAACTCCACCGCTACGGGAGGTGAATCGATACCTCGCCACAGGGTCCTTACTTCATGAAATCAGGGATATCGATCTCATCTTCAGCAACCAATTCTTCAAAGGTAATGCGTCGACGAGTTGGTTGTTCTGGAGCTTCCATGGCAACAGCGATCGGATCATTTGCAGGAATTGGATCCGCCTGACCGTTTAGTCCAGCAGCTGAAATCACTGGAACTGAAACCTTCTTTGGCGCTCCTCCATCAAACCCTGCTGCAATAACTGTGACCCGAACCTCGTCACCAAGTGCATCATCAATCACTGTTCCAAAAATAATATTTGCATCTGGGTGCGCACACTTGGCCACCAACTCAGCTGCCTCACTTATCTCGAAAAGACCTAGATCTGAACCGCCAGCAATTGAGAGCAATACTCCATGCGCACCATCGATTGATGCTTCTAGTAATGGCGAGGAGATTGCTAACTCGGCGGCGCGAGTAGCTCTTGCTTCGCCACGAGCGGAACCAATTCCCATTAGCGCTGAGCCTGCGCCATCCATGACACTTTTAACATCAGCAAAATCCAAGTTAATTAAACCTGGTGTTGTAATTAAATCGGTAATTCCTTGAACACCGGAGAGTAGTACTTGATCTGCGGTCTTAAATGCTTCAGGTGCAGAAATGGAACGATCAGAGATTGACAACAAACGATCATTTGGAATAACAATTAGTGTGTCAACCTCTTTGCGAAGATTTTCAATTCCTTCTTCTGCTTGAGTCGCACGTCTTTTTCCTTCAAAACTAAATGGTCTTGTTACAACACCAACGGTGAGAGCGCCCAACTCTTTTGCTATTTTGGCAACAACTGGAGCGCCGCCAGTACCTGTTCCGCCACCTTCACCAGCGGTTACAAAAACCATATCTGAACCGCGCAATACCTCTTCGATCTCTTCAGTATGATCAATTGCAGCTTGCTTTCCAATTTCTGGAGCTGCACCCGCACCAAGACCACGGGTTAATTTGCGACCAATATCTAACTTAACATCGGCATCGCTCATTAGAAGCGCTTGTGCATCGGTATTAATTGCGATGAACTCAACACCTTTTAATCCAGCATCAATCATTCGATTAACTGCATTAACTCCGCCGCCACCGATACCAACTACTTTGATGACCGCTAAATAATTCTGTGGTGTTGCCACGATTTCGCCTCTCCTTAAACCCTAATTCTCAACTTTAGACTTAGAGTTTCCCTTTAGTGTGCGCGCAAAAGTAGGCGGGCAAGTGGTTCCAGGCAAACACCGACACAACATATTTTTGCCAAGAAATTTTCCATAAAACTCTATGGAGGATAAGTGTTGAGTTTTGAAATTACTTACTAACAATTGGTGAAATAGGGTTGGAGAGATTGATTTTGGTGATTGATTTATTGGCCTTTAGAGCTAAAAGCCGCTCCATAATCTCAATCTTTAACTCAAGTTCTTTGACACTTCCCCAGTAAATATCCAATTTGCGTTGGTTAAAAATTACTTTGGTGGAGATAGAAAGTTCATCCTTGGCCTCAACTCGAACCACTTGGATTGATCGCTCCGCCAACACTTCAAGCAAGGTCGCCACATCCTGGCGCACTGCTAGACCTTCATTTCTAAAGGACAGCTCCGGAAGTTTTTTCCATTCGCCGGCGGCAAGTGCGCGATTAACTGTCTCAAGGGGTAGGTAAAAATACTCTAACTCTCGATCTAAGAAACCAACGGAGACTACATTTGTACTGTCTTTTGGAATAAGCCTTCCGATTGGATTGCGCGCGATGATGCTGATGCTCAACTCGCCAGAAATCAAATTTCTTTCTAGGCGAACATTCTCCACCCACAACATTTCACGTAAACGATTAGCTATCTCTTTTCTATCAACCCGCGCTAGAGGTTGACCAACTTCAACGACGGCAGGAGTTTGAGAGATCTTTGCCATTACCTCTTTAACTACTTTTTTATCTTTTGACTCAATTTTGATGCTCTCAACAACAAATAACTGGCTCCAACCTAGAGCATAAGCAGCAATAACTAACACTGAAGCGCTAATAAGAAAAACTGGTTTTCTAATCCAACGCATTATTTTTCCGGGCGAATCTCTTCAAGTGCAGCCAAAACCAATTTAGCTAACGAGCTGACATCGCCGGCACCAAGAGTGATAATCAGGTCACCTGGTTTAGCAAGCTCTGCCACAGCTTCAACTACCGCTGGCATTGAAGGCTGGTAGGAGACCAAATCAGGAGACATCTTGCTTGCGATGATTGCGGAGGTGACACCAGGTATTGGTTTCTCGCTGGCTGGATAAATCTCCAATAAATAGGTGTAATCAGCTTTTGATAGTGATTTCGCAAACTCGGATGCAAAAGCCTGGGTTCGAGAATAACGATGAGGCTGGAATATTGTTATGACTCGGCCAGATTGAGCAAAAATGCGGGCGGTTTCCAAGGTGGCATGTATCTCGGTTGGATGATGACCATAATCATCAATCACTGTTATTCCATCTACTACACCCTTTATTTCAAATCTGCGCCGAGCTCCTGTAAATAGTTTTAATCCAGCAATCGCCTCTTGCGCTGGCGCTCCCAGCTTTATTGCCGCTGCTAATGCTGCTGCTGCATTAAATAGATTGTGTCGCCCAGTGATGGATAGCTCCATCTCCCCCAATACTCGACCCTTAAAAGTCACCCGTGCTGTTGCGCTTCGTTGCGAGAGAAAGACTCGGTCCAATCGCAGGTCGGCGTCCGCGTCCTCGCCATAAGTGATTACCTCCAGATTAGGAGTTGTGTCTGCCGAAATACGTTGCAGTAACCTTTTGACACCCGGATCATCTAAATCAGCGATAAGGAATCCATTGGACGCAATAGTTTCAACAAAACTGGCAAAGAGTTCATCAATCTTTGAGATGTCAGCAAAGTTGTCGACATGGTCCAATTCAATATTGGTAACAATTGCGCCGAAGGGTCGATAGGCGATAAAGGATCCGTCAGACTCATCTGCTTCAACAACAAATACATCTCCAGATCCATGATGAGCATTGGTGCCAGAGTTGCGGACCGTTGCGCCAATTGAAAATGAGGGATCAAATCCGCAATGTTGTAATGCCACCGTTAACATAGAGGTCGTAGTTGTTTTTCCATGAGTTCCTGCAACTGCAACGGAGCGTGCACCTATCATCAATTCAGCTAATGCTTGTGCTCTTTCCTTTACTGGAATTCCTAACTTAATCGCGGCTGCAATCTCCACATTGGACTCTGGAATTGCGCTAGACCTAACCAAAAATTCAGCGCCCGCTATATTTGCAGCGTCATGCCCCACAAATGTTTGAATCCCGAGACTGCGTAGACCCGACAAGCTGGCAGAATCATGAATATCTGAGCCCGACACCTTTGCACCACGAGCGATCAAAATCCGAGCTATGCCGCTCATTCCAGAGCCGCCAATTCCAACAAAATGGATATGTCGCCCCGTCCAGCTTTGCGCACTTATTGCCATTGCTAAGCGACTTCCTTCTTGCCTGGTTGCCGTAAAACTCCCAATGCTAGTTGTGCGATACGCAGCGCTGCATCTGAGTTTAAATCCTGCTGTTTTGGCTCATATTTATTTGCTTTACTTAGAGCTAAGTCCAAATTGTTGACCAACCAATTACCATCAAAATCAGCGTTTTCGACCATTAGCGCCGCACCGCTCTTAACTAGCGCTTGCGCGTTATCCACCTGCTCGCCATTTCCGTGAGGCAGTGGAATCAAAATTGCGAATTTACCAACAGCTGTTAATTCCGAACATGTAACGGCACCACTTCTGGTAATTAGCAGATCGGCAGATGAATAAATCGCTGCCATGTCATGGAAGTAGGACATCGGGCGATAGTTACCAACCGCAGCAGGCAGCTCATTGTTGATTCCCACAGCATGAAGTATTTGCATTCCACCCAACTTCGGCAGCGCTTCTTTAACAACCTGATTGATATGAAGCGATCCCTGCGATCCGCCAAAAATAGCAATGATTGGTTGTTGTGGATCAAGATTCCACTGGGCGCAAAGCTCTTTTCGCAACTCACTCTTGTTAGTCAAAGTCCTTACTTTGCTAATTGCTTCACGAATTGGCATTCCAGTCAGAACCGCGCCAGGCCAATCCCGACGCACCGAATCAAAATTAACCATAACAAGTTGAGCAAAATGCCTGCCTAGCCTGTTTGCCCATCCCGGCTTGGCATTGGCTTCATGTATAGCTATCGGTGTGCGCAAGAGAAATGCTGCTAGATAAGCTGGTGCCGCAACATATCCTCCAAAGCCAATCAAGAGATCAGAGTGTTGCAAAATTTTTTTCGCTTGAATTACAGAACGGAGCAATTGGATCGGAAAAAGAAATACTCTGAAACTTAAGGTTCGGGGTAATGCAACCTTATGAATAGTGTGCAGTTTGTAGCCGCGTTTAGGCACCAACATCTGTTCCAGGGCTCCATTGGTCCCTATGAATTCACAGGAAATATTGGAGTCAATTTTGCGCAACTCATCTGCGACCGCCAACGCCGGCTCAATATGACCAGCGGTACCGCCCCCTGCGAGCAATATGCGCAATGACATATGACTATCCTCTCGCAGTTCTAACCGCTTTTCGCTCCTTTATCTCTGCGGCGATCTCGGGGTCGCGTCGCAGCACACCCAGCACAAATCCAATCGCAATAAAGGTAGCCAAAAGTGATGATCCGCCGTATGAGATAAAGGGCAGAGTGACACCAACTACAGGCATGACACTTATTACCGTTCCAACATTCAGAATTAATTGAAAACCAAACCAGCATCCAATGCCCGCGCAGGCATATCTTTCAAAGGAGTTGTTGGCTCTCAGCGCAACTCGGAAAATCCCAAGTATCAAAAGTGCAAAAAGTGTCAGAACAGCCAATGTACCAAGCAATCCCAACTCCTCTCCAATTACTGCAAATATGAAATCGGTATGAGCAGCTGGAAGGTTGCCCCACTTTTGTTTACTACTGCCAAGTCCGGTGCCAAGAGGACCTCCTGATGCAAGTCCCATAATGCTATGTGCCTGCTGCCATCCCACGCCCTTGTAATTTTCCTCAGCGAATGGATCAAAAAATGCTGAAAAGCGATTCATGCGATTGCTTGAAGTTAGAATCAAAAACCCAAAACCCGCTCCGATAGCAGCGCCCAACATTGCAAAAACCCGCATCGGTATCCCTGAGATGAAAAGTATTCCGCCAACAATCCCAGCAACTACTACCGCTGTACCTAGATCTCGTCCAAAAAGAATTAGCAGCATGATAAGTCCGATGCCCGGGACAACTAGTTTCGCAGCATTGGAGGCTATGCCTTGCTCAGCTCTTTGATCATGAATCCGAAGACGCATAGCGCACCAAATGATGATGCCGAATTTTGCAAACTCACTCGGTTGTAATGTGAATGGTCCAATCCCGATCCAGTTAGTGTTTCCTCCAACCGTCTTTCCAAGGCCAGGCATTTGTGGCAACACCAATAAAGCTGCAGAGATCACTAAAGCGATACGAGAGAGTGGCAGCCAAAGCTGGGCTCTTAACTTCATCGCTACCCAAGCGATTCCTACAGACAGAACTAGAAACATTGCCTGTCTGAGCACATATGCAAAGGAATTGCCATTTTCATTCAACGCTGGAACTGAAGATGCGCTCAAGACCATTACAAGGCCCAGCGCTGTTAGGGCAACTAAAGAACCCAAGATCAAGTAATAAGCATAGGCTGGTCGGGAAAATAATGATCTAGAGCTACCCATGTATTGCCCCCTTCACTGCCTTTGCAAATAGCTCGCCTCGTTCAGCGTAATTTCTAAATTGATCCATAGATGCACAAGCTGGCGCTAGCAACACCACATCCCCCGCCTCCGCAATTGTTAGGGCCCTTTTTACAACCTGTTGCATTAGATCATCTGCATCTAACCCGCTAATTAAATGAACAGGGACTTCCGGAGCATAAAGTGCCAAAGCTTTGGAAATTATTGGTGCGTCTTGACCAATCAATAGAGCTGCCTTAATTCGGGAGCCACACTTTTTGGCTAATTCATCCATCGCAGCACCTTTAGCCAGACCACCACCAATCCAAATTGATTTCAAATGTGATTGCAGTGCTGCAATTGCTGCATGAGGATTTGTTGCCTTTGAATCATCTATCCATTTAATGCCATCTTTTTCCGCCACTAGCTCTAAGCGGTGGTGATCCAATTTAAAGTTTCTTACTGCCGCAGCTACAGAATCTGCTGCTGCGCCCACCGAACGGGCCAGCCCTGCGGCTGCCATCGCATTCAAAACATTATGCGGCGCGGTTGGCTTTATATCACCAAGCTCACATAAAGCTTCGGCCTCATCATTAATGAATGCTCGATCAACCAACAAATTCTCGACTAATCCAATTTGGTGTGGCGCCGGAGTGTCCAAGGAGAACCAAATTATGTTTTTTGTGAGTGATTTAGCGCGTTTAGTTATCTCTGAATCGTGAGCATTTAAGATCACGTTATGGGCGTGAGCGGCAATCTTGAATTTTGCGGCCGCATAATTTTCAAAACTTTTATGCCAATCAATGTGGTCTTCTGCGATATTTAGTATTGCAACGGAAAAATACTCAGCCTCGTTACTCCACTCCAGCTGAAAAGATGATAGTTCCAGAATCAAGATATCTGCCTTGGTATTTGCAACCGCTTCTATGGCTGTATAACCAACATTTCCACATGCCACCGCATTGCGACCATCTGCAACCAATATGGCTTCGACCATCTGCACCGTAGTTGTTTTGCCATTGGTTCCGGTAAGAGCCAGCCAGCGCTGATCTGGCACCAACTCCTGCTTTGCTCGCCAAGCTAAATCAATCTCGCTAATCAAAGGCACTCCAGCTTCTTTGGCCTGCAAAATCAAAGGGTTATCTAATCTCCAACCTGGCGACACCACACCAAGGTGAATTTCTGATAGATCAATCTGGCTTAAATCGTTATGCACTTCTGACAAATTTGATTTTTCATCTACTAAAACCGTTTTTGCATTGTGTTGTTTTAAGAAATCGACAGTCGGCTGTCCAGTAACCCCGGCTCCAAAGACCAGGATTTGCTTACCCTGCAAACTGGACAGAAAACTCATTATTAAGCAACCACCCATTGGGCATAGAACAAGCCCAATCCAGCAGCTACACATAATCCAGCAATAATCCAGAAGCGAATCACGATTGTTACCTCGCCCCATCCTAATAATTCAAAGTGATGTTGTAGTGGCGCCATCTTAAATACGCGTTTGCCGCCGCTAATTTTGAAATAGGTCGTTTGGATAATTACTGACAAAGTAATGATTACAAATAAACCACCAGTGGGAATCAACAGCAGCTCTGTACGTAATGTCATTGCTAAGCCAGCTAATCCTCCACCTAATGCCAATGAACCTGTATCGCCCATGAAAATTCTTGCTGGTGATGCATTCCACCATAAGAAGCCACCACAAGCGCCAGCTAACGCAGCTGCCAGTACCGCCAAATCCAACGGATCTCTAACGGAGTAACAATTTGTGCCAGCTGCAACCTCACACCGTTGACCGAATTTCCATACTCCGATCAAAACAAAGGCAAGAAATGACATCACCGCTGCACCACTGGCCAGACCATCCAAACCATCGGTGAGATTGACTCCATTGCTAGCGCCAAGCACCATCAATATTGCCCAAATTACAACTAGAACTACACCAAGTTTTATCGATGTGTCTCTCACGGTTGATAAATACTCAGACATTGGGGTCAATCCGAGATCATCTGGAAACCGTGTGGCTAAAACTCCAAATGCTCCAGCCACAACAGCTTGTCCCAACAATTTTTGTTTAGCTCTTAAGCCCAAAGATCTTTGCTTTACAACCTTCAGCCAATCATCGAGATAACCTACAAATCCCAAACCTACAATTAAGCCGATAACAAGTAGAGCTGAGGTTGTTATTTCTGAACGGGTGAATAGGTGGGAAATGAAGTAGCCAACTAGGGTTGCAATAATCAACACCACGCCACCCATTGTTGGCGTACCACGCTTTACATGATGAGTCTGCGGTCCATCATCTCGAATCTGCTGACCATATCCTTTGCGGGCTAAAAACTTGATGAATACGGGTGTTGCAAAGAGACTGAAGAGAAATGCAAACGCACCTGAAATCAAAATACCTCTCACTTGCTATCTCTCCTCATTCTTTGGTGATTCACTCCATGATTGCGTAATTGCACTTGCCAAATCTTCCAAATGTTCTGCACGAGATGCCTTTACTAAAATTACATCGCCTGGCTCAAAGGAGTTAAATAGACTCGTCGCAGCTGCCACGCTCTCAAAATAATGCTTTGTAGTTGTATTTCCAGTAAGACCCTGCAAGTAATCATGGTTTTTTATGGAGACTAAATGATCGACACCAAGTTCTTGCGCAAATTCGCCAATATGTCGATGCATTGATGGTGATTGCTCACCCAGCTCATGCATCGTTCCCAAAAAGGCCCAAGAGCGACCACCCCGCTCCTGAGTCAGCAGCTGCAAACTCTTTAATGCTGCCTCCATGCTCTCAGGATTTGCGTTGTAGCAATCATTGATGAGCAGCAATTCATTGCCCTCATGAATCTCCATTCGCCATTTACTTGCCGTTTCATGGATGGAGAGTGCGGTAGCGATATGCGCAGTGTTCACTTTAAGTGCATATGCAATGGTTGCGGCAGCAAGTGCATTTGGGATTTGATGCATACCCAATACCCGTAAAGCCACCGCTTCACGGCCCTCGGGGGTAACCAAATCAAAATGAGCATAACCGCCACGAAACTCGACATCAGCTGCACGTACATCGCAATCCGGCGATTCACCAAAGGTAAGTTTTGCAACTCCTGTAGTGAATTTCATTTTTGGCGTAAATTCATCATAAGTGCCCAAGACCGCGGTTGCACCTGGCTGCAATGCTGCTATTAACTCCCCCTTGGTTGCAGCAATCTTTTCTCTAGAACCAAACTCACCAAGATGTGCATTTCCCACTTTCAACACCGCCCCAACATCAGGGCTCGCGATTTTGCTGAGCGCCAGGATGTCTCCACCATGCCTTGCACCCATTTCCGCAATGCAAAATTTGGTTTCAATCCCCGCTCTTAGCAAAGTTAGCGGAACCCCCAAATCATTATTGAATGAGCCCTTTGCTGCAATGGTTTGTCCCACGCCGCTCAATATTGAGTGCAACATATCTTTGGTTGTGGTCTTGCCTTGTGATCCAGTAATCCCAATTACTTTCATTTCTTTGAGTTGATCTCGAACATATTGCGCAAGCAAGGAGATGCTTTGCAGAACATCCTCAACTAATATGAAATTTCCGGAAACCGGCTTTGTAACGATGGCCAGAGCCGCTCCATTTTCCTGCGCTGCTTGCACGAAATCATGTCCGTCCGCATTCTCGCCCTTTAATGCCAGGAAAACATCACCCGGCTTGACCGCTCTTGAATCAAATTGGAACTCTGCTTGCGCATTGATTTCAGCTGCTCCTTGAAGTTTTCCCTTCATGATTTTCGCGATCTCGTCGGCTGATAAATTAATCATCTTCCAGCCTCAATTGCATCTCGCAAAACCTGCTGATCACTAAAGGGTGTGACAACACCATTAATCTCTTGTCCAGATTCATGGCCTTTGCCTAGCACAACCAAGACATCACCAGGCTGGGCAATTGAAACTGCATAATCTATAGCTGCTGCACGCTCTGGTATTACCTGACTTGGTGCTACGACATTTAATGCACCGGTCATTTCTTTCAAAATTGACATCGGGTCTTCGCTGCGTGGATTGTCACTGGTAAACACAGCAACATCACATCCAGCCAATAGCTCTTTACCCATTAACGGCCTCTTACTCTGGTCGCGATCGCCGCCACATCCAAGTACGCCAATCAAGCGACCGGATTTTCCGCTGCGCAAGGCGCTTAAAACTTGTTTTACGGCATCTGGTGTGTGCGCATAATCAACTAGCGCAGTGAAGGATTGTCCACATTCAATGCGCTCTAGGCGACCGGGTGCGCCGGTCAACTTTGCAAGCGCTTGGCCAACGATCAGCGGATCTACTCCACTATTAACCGAAATGGCTACCGCCAAAAGAGAATTCTCCAAATTAAAGCTGCCAGCTAATTTAACTGTTCCCTCAATTAAAACTCCACCCTCGCCTCTGATTGATACTTCATAGCCATTTTCTAGGGGCTTTATTTCATCAAAGTACCAGGTTGCCTTGCGATTATCTTTTGAGAGGGTCGAGGTAGGGATGCTTATTTCTCCAGCTAATCTCTGACCAAAGGAATTGTCGATGTTTACAAATGCATGCTCGCTGAACTCCGCAGTAAATAAACTTTTCTTTGCCAAATAATAATGTTCCATATCACCATGAAAATCTAAGTGATCCTGGGTTAGATTGGTGAAGCCTGCCGCAGCAAATTTGACCCCATCTAATCGATTTTGTACCAATGCATGACTGCTGGCTTCCATAGCAACATTGCGTAGGTGTCTCTCTTGCATCACAGATAAAATGCTTTGAATTACATCGGCTTCCGGGGTAGTTCGAACCGCCGGATAAAAATCTTCTGCTATCTGAATGCCGACTGTCCCAATTAACCCACTTGCTCGATCGGCAAATTTCCAAATCTGATTCAATAAATATGTCGTTGTAGTTTTGCCATTTGTTCCGGTAATGCCAGCCACGTACATAGCTTTGCTTGGTGAATCAAAAAACCAATCGGCGAGATAACCGCTCTGGGAGCGTGGATTCGGTATAACTAACACGGGGATAGCAGATTTCTGCGCAGAGGAGAGCTGCGCACCTGCATTGTCAGTTATCACCGCCCTCGCACCACGCTCCACAGCGATTGGGATATAGGTGGCACCATGAGCGGTGGCACCAGGTAAAGCTAAGAAAGCATCACCTTCATTTATGGAGTTTGAATTACTTGAAATACCGGTGATTGCAATCTCCCTGATTACTGGATCTACCGAGACACTCAGATAATTGGCTAACTCACCAAGTCTCTTGGTTATCGGATTAAAGCGTTGCAAATCAGCCATTGCTACTTACGCGAGATTGTGATTTACGAATGGCTTCGGCAGCCGCGATTTTCGCCTTTAATTCCTTTTCATTCAAAACATAATTATTGATTGCGGGAAGTGTGGGCGGAATGTGTTGATCTTTAAGTACAAAACTCATGACTTTCTTAAATACTGGTCCGCCGAGATATCCGCCCCAATGTAAACCTTTTGGATCCTGAATGGTCACCGAAACTACAAACTCAGGTTGATCAGCAGGGGCAAATCCAATAAATGACGCGGTATATCCGCGGTAGCAACCACAGGAATCATCAACACGTTGTGCGGTTCCTGTCTTGCCTGCTACTCGATAACCCGGAATTGCGGCGGTTGGAGCGGTGCCGGTCGGCGAAACAACACTCTCCATCATTAAACGCATCTTCTGCGCAGTCTGCGCGCTTACCACCCGTACTGATTTCTGCTGACTCGCTGGAGTGTAACGACCTGCAGCATCACTAACTCCTGCTACAACAGTAGGAGTTACTCGAACCCCATCATTTGCGATGGTTGCAAAAACTGAGGTCGCCTGCATTGCGGTTACTGAATAACCCTGACCAAAGGCAACGGTAGGTGCGGTTGTTCCTGACCAATCTTTGACCTCTAGTAATTTTCCACTCTCTTCGCCAGGTAGACCCGAACCTGGTTTTTCTCCGATGCCGAACTTCTTCAAATATGAATGCAACTTGTCATTGGAGAGCATTTCTCCAATCTTGATTGAGGCGGTGTTGCTTGAAACAGCCAACGCCCCAGCAACAGTAAGTCTTTGAACTGGGTGCGGATCATGGTCGGAGAAGACTTTGTTTGATCGCTTCAATTTATAGGGCACTGTCATAACTGTTTCGGGCCCAATTTTTCCCTCTTCAATTGCTGACGCTACCGTAATTACCTTACCGGTAGAGCCTGGTTCATAAACCTCTTGCACTGAAGGATTTTTCCAGCGATATGGGTCCACGCCTTTAGTGTTTCCTGGCTTGAATGATGGGTATGTGGCATGAGCTAAAACCGAGCCCGTCTTAGGTTCCATCACAATGACGGTTCCTGATAAAGCGCGAGAATTTTTCACCGCGGTCCTAATTGCTTCTTGTGCAACCCATTGAACATCGCGATCGATAGTCAATCTAATGGTGTTTCCACGAACCGCCTCTGTAGTAATTTTTTGCGTGCCAGGAATTATAGTTCCGCCAGCATTTGCATAGGTGTACTCACCATTTACACCGGACAGTGTGGAGTTCATGCTGTACTCCAACCCTGCAGCACCTACGCCCGCTTGGTTAATAAAACCAACGACAGCTGCGCCTAGTTCCGCCTCTGGGTATTCTCGAACATAAATGCGCTCTGCAAAAAATCCAGCCAATCTTTTTGCATATCCATTTTTCTCTTTTGAAACCTCTGCGTTGTATTGATCAACCGCGGCTTCGAGTTTGCGCCAAACCGCTGGTTTCTCTGACTGGGATATGACAACGTATCTGCGTGTGCCGGTTAACTTCTCCGCTAAATCCTTAGCGTCAATCCTCAAAATTGGTGCTGCAAGCTCTGCCAACTTCTTTGGATAATCGATAATCGCCTGGTCGGCAAGAATTCGATATGCAATAACTGAGCGAGCAAACTCGACGCCATTTATATCGGTTATCGCACCACGAGGAGCCATGATTAGAGATTTTTTCGCCAGCTCCATATCAGCTCTATTTGCGTATCCCGCCGCCCGTACCGCTTGGACATCAATCAGTCTTACTGCAAATGAAATCAACAACACTAGGCAAATTGCCACGACATAACGGATGCGACGTTCTACTAAAGAGTTGTGGCTCATGGCTTTACTTCCTGAGGAATCGAGATATCTAAGAATCTTGGGGTTTCACTTGGAATCATTCCGAGCTGGATCGCTTTTTCGGCTAACGCCTCTGAAGTTGATAACGCAGCGACTTGTCGTAAAGCTTCCTCTCGCTGCTCGTTAATGGAAATTGCTTCTAACTTCAATTCACGAATTCGAACCGCGTCATTGCCCAACAAAATATTTATACTAAGTAGACCTAACAAGCCAGCTACCAATACAGCTGCTACGACCCCATAAAAAACTCGATCAGTTGCCTGCTGTCCTGGAACTGGACGAAGTTCCGGAACTAAACGCAAAACAGCTTGCGAGGATTTTCTAGCTACATTTTTGGTGGAGCGCTCAATTGCAGGCGCTAGAGCGGATAGGGCCATTAGAAAGCCACCCGCTCTATCGCACGTAGTCTGACGGATTGGGCACGTGAATTCACTGCAATTTCAGCGGCCGTAGCTTTTTCACTGCCGCGAAATACCAGGTTGAATTTAGCTTTTAACTCTGCGATTTCGACAGGCAATCCAATTGGAGTCTTGGACTCTGTTGCAGCAGAAAAGAATTGTTTAACAATCTTGTCTTCTAATGATTGAAATGACATAACTACCATTCGGCCGCCAACTGCTAAACAATCCATGGCTCTCGGTATGGCTCGTTGCAGAATTTCCAGTTCCTGATTTACCTCGATGCGCAACGCCTGAAAAGTTCTTTTGGCAGGATTTCCGCCGACTCTTCTAGCGGGAGCAGGAATACTCTCTTTAACTAACTCAGCGAGTTGAGCGGTGCTGGTAATGCCACCCTTTGATCTCGCTGCAATTATGTTGTCGACAATGCGAGCTGCGAAACGTTCTTCTCCATACTCTCGAATGACACGAATTAAATCGCCGCGGGAATATGTATCTAGTACCTCTTGGGCTGAGATGCCGCGGGATTGATCCATCCGCATATCCAGAGGGGCATTCTGAGCGTAGGAGAAGCCACGCTCAGCCTGATCGAGTTGCATAGATGAAACGCCGAGATCAAAAAGAATTCCATCAACATTATTAATGCCTAAGGATTTTAAAACGCTGGGCATTTCATCGTAAATCGCATGAACAATATTTATGCGGTCTGAATACTCAGATAATCTTTCACTTGCCTTATCAATCGCGGTTAGATCGCGATCCAGGCCAACAATTTTCAAATTTGGGAATCTCTTCAGCAACGCATAGCTGTGGCCACCAAAACCTAGAGTGGCGTCAACTACAACGGGATGGCTGGAATTTTCAATTGCTGGGGAAAGCAGAGCGACACAGCGATCTAACATCACTGATGTATGTGCTAACTGCATCTTCCCCTGCTTTCTTCTAGTTCTTTTACTCTTTGCAACTTCGGTTCTTACTTTTTAAAACTTCTCTCTTTTCTGGTCACCGCCGGCCGACGGATCTGGGGGGTTAAACGGCACCGGGGAAGGGATGCCGTTTAGTTGAAGGTCGGCGGTGGCCACAAAAGAGAGTGGTTCACCTAATTTGAATTGGGTCTAAAACAGACCCGGGAACACCTCCTCTGAAACATCGGCAAAACCTTTTTCGCGATCTTTGAGGTATGAGTTCCAAGACTTGGAATCCCAAATTTCAACTCGAGTATTTGCACCAATAACTACGCACTCTTTTTCCAAATCTGCGTATTCACGTAATCCACTTGGAATTGTTACGCGACCTTGCTTATCTGGAATTTCGTCATGTGCGCCCGCAAACATCACACGCATGTAGTCACGTGCCGCTTTTGCAGTTAATGGCGCTTGTTTTAGCTGATCTGTGATTCGTGCAAATTCAGCGACTGGGAAAACAAATAAACATCTCTCTTGGCCTTTTGTGATTACCAGTCCTGATGCCAGTTCTTCGCGGAATTTTGCGGGAAGAATTAAACGTCCCTTTTCATCAAGGCGAGGTTCATGGGTACCAAGAAACATGTGAACCTCCCCCGTAATTAAGCAGAACCCCCGTTCCGCTTAATTCCCCACTTTACTCCCTTTTCCTCCATTTTCAACCACCTTTCCCCATTTTCTTTGCGCGGGCATGGAGCTACCCTCCACTAGGCTGCCTGACAGCCTTGTGCTGGATTTGGGCATAAAAAAAACCCGCCTGGAAAGAGGCGGGTCAAGAGCTTGGTTAAAAGCTAATTACTCATCAAAGTTACGTCGATCCCAACGTTGCTCAAATTTCGAGCTCCATTTTCCACCTGATTTTCCGCCCGGGGTGTTTGGAGCCTTGGGGCCTTGGGCTCGGTTCATGACTGAGTTCATCAACCCTCCCAAGTTGGTGATAGCCAATACCGCTCCGACCAGGGAGAGGACAAAACCAGCGATACCGAGAGGTGGGGTTTGTGAAATTAAACCACCAAAAAGCACGAAAATCCCCAACAAAATCAGGCCAAATCCGATTACTACCCGAGTGCGACTTGGGGTCTTTCCGCTAAATGTTGAAATTAGGCGCGGATCATCGGCGGCGAGAGCTTGCTCCATCTCCGCCAATAAGCGTTTTTCATGCTCGGAAAGAGGCATACCTAAACAATAGTAGAGCGGGCGGGAACAGGAAAGTCGAATCAGAGCTTTCTCTCAACTTTCTAGTCATCTTCTAACTCAGAATCCTCCACCAGGCGAGCTGGCCGTACCGAGCCCCTTCCAAACCTCTCAATGGCGCGGTCAATGGCACCCTGTGCTTCTCGCCAACCGCGATCTCGCTCTCCCAGTTCGAGTTGGTAAACCGCGCCACTTTCATCGGTCAAATTCTCTAGCCCCACACCAAGCAATCGGATTCGAGAGCCCTCAAGCTTTAGCGCCAAATACAGATCTTTCACAATCTCATAAATCTCATGCACGCTATTTATCCCGAGGGAAATAGTTTTGGATCTGGTGAGATTTGAGAAATCAGAAAAGCGCACCTTTAAGGAAATGGTTTTGGTTAATAACTCTTTTTGTCGTAGCCGATGTGATGCACGCTCAGTCAATCTCAATAATTCGCGAAAGATCTCCTCTTTATCCTCCAAGTCATAAGAGAAGGTCTCAGCTGCGCTAATACTTTTCTCTGGGGCATCGGGAATTACCTCTCGATAATCCCGAGCCCAAGCAAGTTCATAAAGTGAGACTCCAGCACTCTCCCCTAATGCACGTTTTAAACTCTCTAATGGAGTGTTTGCAATATCGGCAACGGTGCGCAATCCCAATCTTTGCAACTCTTCATTGGTCTTCGGACCAACACCCCAGATTTCATTCACTGGCAATGGGTGCAGAAAGGTCAAGACTCGATCTGGCGCAATTTCCAACATGCCATTTGGCTTGCAACGTCCAGAAGCTAATTTTGCAATGAACTTGGTGTTGGAGATTCCGACGGAACAAGTGATTTTTTCCTGCTCAAAAACCCGCTTTCTAATCATTTGAGCAATCTGCCGACCTTCGCCAAATAACTTTTTTGCACCCGTCACATCGAGAAATGCTTCATCCAATGAGAGTGGTTCGACATAAGGGGTAAATTGAAAAAAGATTTCCATCACTTTGCGCGAAACCTCTGAATACCGTTCATGGTTTGGCGGAATAAAGATTGCGTTAGGCGCCATCCGTTGGGCGCGAGATACCGGCATAGCGGCTTTGATGCCAAATTTACGTGCTTCATAATTTGCAGAGAGAACTACGCCACGGGCTCCAGCGCCAACGACTAATGGTTTGCCACTGTATTGCGGATAGTCGAGTTCAGAGACTGAAGCAAAAAATGCATCCATATCTACATGCAGGATGGTCGAATGCTCTCTCATCTCTTCACTCACAAACCACGAGATTACGCCACTTCTCATAGGCGGTTGATAAATCCCACGCCGCTGTGGCACGTAGCGAAACTCCCCGCGCTCCAGTTCGGCGCAGCTGGCCGCGAACTAAAAGCAACTTAGCGGAGTAAAGGGTCTCCGCATAAGAACGCTGCATATCTTCAAAAAAAGTTACATCGCTGCAGCCATGTCCATCATCGAGGGTTAAGAACATAACTCTTTTGCCGGAGCGAACTGGAGGGGTTTGCAAAATTACCTTTACCCCTGCAACTAAAAGCGAGGAGTTAGATCTTTGCTTTATTAAATCACTAGATTTGATTGCTCCGATTTTATTTAGGAAATCAGCATAAAACTCCATCATGTGATGTGATACATCCATCCCTAAAAACTCTATTTCATTCCTGACCTGCTCATGGGCTAGCAAATCAGGTAGACCGGTTTTGGATAACTGCGGGGTAAAGCCAAAGGTTAATTGGGCACCACTTATTGATGAGAGAGCTTTAGTTGAGGTGCGTGACCATTTATATAGATCATTTAAATGCAGTAGTAAATCTCGATGATTTAGTTGGTTTGTGTATAGGGAGTCAAATGCACCAACCATTAATAACGCTTCGCAGGTTGGCCTACTTACTCCACTGCGATGCACAAAATCAGCTAAATCTATATAAGGGCGATTTTTTAATATGGCATCAATCTCACTATCACTTATGCCATTTACATCAGATAGGGCAAGCCTGATGGTTGAGTGATTCTCGCCCTCCACCCTGTAGCTGCGATCAGAGAGGTTGATGTCTAGCTTTGCAATACCTACGCCAAACCTTCTAGCCTCATCAAGGATTAATCTCTTGGGGTACATACCTGGTTCGTGGGTTAAGACCCCAGCTAAAAATGCAGCCGGGTAATGGGTTTTTAACCAAGCTGATTGATAGGTCGGTAACGCAAAAGCTGCGGCATGAGCTTTGCAAAACCCAAATGAGGCGAAGGCGCGCAGCACATCCCAGATTTTGGTAATGATTTCTAGTGAATAACCTCGCGCAGTAGCAGCAGGAAAAAACCAATCACACACCTCTTGCTGCCCCTCTCTGCTTCCCAGGGCACGCCTTTTTTCATCTGCTTCAGCAAGGGTGATTCCACCTAATTTGGCGATAATCTCAATAACTTGTTCGTGAAATACCACTACCCCTTCAGTGTCATCAAGAATCTCAAGTAAATCAGGATGAAATATCTCTCTGGGTTTCCAGCCTTGGCGGGCGTTAAGAAATGGAGTAATCATGTCACTCTTAACTGGCCCCGGTCTAAAAAGTGAGATATCAATAATTAAATCGGTAAAAGTTTCTGGAGCAAACTTTCCTACTAGCTCACGTTGTCCTGGGCTTTCTATCTGAAACAAACCCAAAGTTTTAGTTGATTGAATTAACTCAAAGGTTTTTGAATCATCTAATGCAATCCTGTCTAAATCAACTTCAACACCTGTGCTGCGTTTTATTTCAGATACTGAGTAAGCCAATGCTGATTGCATCCTTACGCCCAGAATGTCTAATTTAAGAAGGCCAATTGCCTCTACATCATCTTTATCCCACTGCACCATCGGGTAATTGCTGGCATTTATCTCTACTGGCGCGCGATCATAAACTCCAATATCAGATATAACTACCGCACATGGGTGCATAGCTAAATTTCTGGGTAGGCCATCTAATCTTTCAGCTAAACCAATAGCCATCTTCCAGGTATTTGAGGTGAGGTTTAAGTTTCGCAGCTCCGGAAGGTTTTCTAACGCCTGAGAAATATTTCTCGCTCTGATATGAGGTAACGATTTAGCTACTAGATCTATCTCCATCGGTGGAAGTGAAAGAGCTGCCCCTACATCCCTAATGGCATGACGAGCGCGATACTTATCAAACATCGCAACCGTGGCGCAGCGTTGGCTGTAGTTAGCAAAAACCTGATCGTAAATCTCTAGCCTTCTAGCTGATTCAACATCTATATCTATATCTGGAAGCGCTTGGCGCAGTGGAGAACAAAAACGCTCCATTAATAAACCTAAAGAAAGCGGCTCAACCCCTGATATTCCCAACAAATGACAAACTAAAGATCCGGCGCCACTACCGCGGGCAGCAACCCTTATTCCGCTGGCGCGTGCCCGGTCGGTGATATCAGCCACTGTTAGAAAATAAGATTCATAACCCAGCTTTGAGATTATTTCTAACTCTTTATCTAATCGCTCTTGCACATCTGATCGGATTGAGCCGTATCGCCAATTAATTCCGGCGGTAGCTCGGTTGCGCAAATGCGCCGCTAGTTCGCCTTGAGAATTAGCGCCAACCACCTGAGGTTCGGGCAAGTGTATGGAGCCGACCCCGATATCAGCTTTTGGCGATAGCACAGCGCGCTGTGCCCAATCCGCGGTCGTTTTTAATAACTGTTTTGCACTGCGCTCCCCTGCCGCGCTAGCAATTTTTTCAGCAATAACCAACATCTCTTGCGGGCTTTTTAAAAAAGCTTCCGCATTTTTGCGCTCTACAACTTTTTTATGCAGTGGTAGTAAGTGACGAGTAGCATCTAAAACATCAGCAATTGGAGCATCTTCGCGAACCCGCATTCGAGCTGCGTTGGTTAAAACTGCTGGTAGATCGTTATCTCGAGCAAAACCCAACATCCGCGCTGCATGTGTGGTTGATTTGGGGCCATCCCCATAAATTAAGTGAGATACACATTCAATACTCTGCTCTAGAAACAAATCTCGAGTTGCGTTATATAAAACTAATGCTTTGTCATAACGCCGTGCTGCTAAGGCGCGAGATATCTCAGAGTCGGGACCATAAAGCGCTAAAAGATTTTGAGTGTAATTTGAATTTTGTTTCAAAAAATTAAGATCACATGGAGCTCCATAGCTTTTAAGAGCTGTCACAACCCTAACCAAAGATGACCAACCCTTTCCAGGGGTGGCTAGCAAGGTAATGCGGGTTTGGTTTTCATAAGCAATATCAACCCCAATAATTGGTGAGATCTGATTTTCAATACAGCTTTGGGTGAATCGAATTGCACCAGATAAGCCATCACGATCAGTTAAGGCCAATGCATGCATTCCTAATTCGCGGGCTTGCTCCACCAAAAGATTTGGCAGAGTGGTTCCGTATTTAAAGGAAAATCCACTAGCAAGATGTAGATGAGTAAAGCTCATGATTGATTAAGCCGGTCGTGATGTTGGGCGGATGCGCCAGAGGCCAACACCCTCTTCTCGCTCTATTTCAAAGGTTTTCATGCTCCCTATAGGTGCAGCTTCAACCCGCCAAAGAATTCGAGAGCCATCATCAGGTCTAAAAAGACCATCGCTGGCTCGATTCCACCACCCACCTGATTCATGCCATGAAGATAGAACGGTGTGAACCCGAAAACGCTGGCCATTGTGGGTGAACTCAATTGGTTCGCCACCGGCTAGGAATATCTCTGATTTTTCGAACATTTGTTCGAACCTTAGCGGTCAGCTCTGACATCTACAAGCCCGCCTGAAACGAGGCGGAGAGCTCGACTTAGGTCAGATGTGACCCGGCATTCACGGGTCTGTCACGGGGTCGTAACCCCAGTCGTGCGAATATCCGCCCGTGATCACACATACCTCAAAAACGCAGGCCCAGGGCAAATCCCTCCGTCTGCGCATCTTCGCGGTTGCTAGCGCTATTGCACTAACAACCTCCGCACTAGTGGTGCTCACTTCCCCGCAGGTAAATGCAAATACCTATGCAGTACCTGCAGCTCCAGTAATTAAAAAGGCATATGTAACATCAAATGGTGTTCGAGTTGTCTTCGACAAAGTAACTGCAACACCTGCAGTCAACGCATATGTTGTATCTGGCGGTGAAGGCTCATGCCCAATCACACTTCCTGCAACAACAACCGGTGTTGTTACTCTGCCAATTATTGAAGGCCAGACCAGCGCAACAATCTCCATCAAAGCAGCAAATGCTTATGGTTATTCAAAAGCTGGAACTTGGAGCAAAACTTTTAGCGCTGCAGATCTTGCAGGTGTATCTAAGAGCACTTGGAAAGCTGTACAGCTACTTCAGCTCAGCGATTTCCATGGCGCGATAGAAGGAACCTCTTCTAATGCGGGTACCGCACTTTTGATGAGTGCATTCGCAGCAGAGCGTGCAAAGAATCCAGCAACATTCACTATGTCAGCTGGAGATAACATTGGTGCGGCTCCACCAATCTCAAGTCAATTTGAGGAAATGCCAACCATTGAGTCCATGAACTTGTTGAAGTTTGATGTCTCCGGTTTTGGTAACCATGAGCATGATCGCAACCTAGCCCATGTACAAAAGGTAATTGGAGCATCAGATTTTCAGTGGGTTGCATCCAACTACAGCACACTTGCACCGCTTCAGAGTGGCGCAAAAGCTGCTAAAGCTTTCCATGTTGTTGAGCGTGGCGGAGTAAGTGTTGGATTCGTTGCAGCAAATACTGAAGACACCAAGGAACAAATCTTCCCTGGCAACCTCTCATTCAATGGCAAGGATCTTGTTATATCCTCTGATCCAGATGGTGTTAACTCAGCAATCAAGCAAGCAAAAGCTGCTGGAGCAGATTTTGTAGTTGCATTGCTACACCAAGGCTGGCAGGAAAATCGTGATGGTGCGGCCAAGGGTCGGCTAATCGATCTTGCGGCACAGATTAAAGGTGCAGCGGTCATTTTCGGTGGTCACAGCCATCAGACCTTCAATACTGCAAATGCTGGAAATGCAGCGGTTAATGGTCCTGTTGTAGCAATGGTTCGAAACGCTGGACAGGAATACAACCGAGTAAATGTCTGTGTAGATGGTTCAAGCCGTGTTCGTGGAGCAACAGTAGATGTTGTTACTCGCGCAAACATTGCAACACTTACACCAAATGCTGATGGTGCTGCTTTGGTTAAGAAGTACAAAGATCAACTTAATACCAAGCTCGATGTAAAGATTGGCCAAGTAAATGGCATCTTTGCACAGGGTGGTTCACCACAGGTACAGCGCGCTGGCGAAGCGGCGATTGGAAACTTCACCGCAGATGCAATGCGTAAAAAGTACGGTACTGATTTTGCGTACATCAATGGTGGTGGCATTCGCGACAAGTTCCCTGCTGCAACCTATGTCCCAGCAGATAAGAGCTACAACCGTCCAGGTACTGACAAAGTTGCACCTTACGATGTGACTCTGGGTGACGCGCTTGCGGTTTATCCATTTGGAAACACCGTTGGCGTATCTGTAATCACCGGTGAAAATCTATGGAAGGCGCTTGAAAACGGCGTAAGCAATTGGCCAGGCGATGGTCGCTTCCCACAGATCTCTGGATTCAAATTCAGCTTTGATACTTCAAAGCCTGTTGGATCAAGGGTTCAGAGTGTGACTCTTGCAAATGGCACCGCGATTGCAAAGGACAGCAAGGAATACACCGTTGCTGTACCTGACTTCATGATTTACGGTGGCGATGGTTATGTTGGCTTCTTTACCCCATCAAAGGCAAAGCTTCGCGGCTTGCTAGTTGATGTGTTTATTGAAGCGGTTCAAGAAGCATCAGCTGGCGGTAAGGCGATTCAAATCCCTGCGCTAGATGGTCGCATCACCAAAGTAAATTCCTAGTTAATAGCTAAACAAAAACCGCGTCCAGCTCATGGTTGGGCGCGGTTTTTGTATTTCCGACACGCTGATTTAGTTGAAATTTCAATAAAATTGGTTTACTCTTCAACCAAATAATGTCCCACTATGAAAGGAACCCATGGATATCCTCCTTGTGATTGGCCGCGTGCTGTTCGCGCTGATCTTCATCAACTCAGGTATTGCCCACCTAACCAAGCTTCAGGCAATGACTGGCTATGCGCAGTTCAAGAAGGTCCCAGCTGCAAAGCTTTCCGTTATCGTCACCGGTCTCATGCTTATCGTTGGCGGTCTATATGTAGCACTTGGCGTTTATGCTGATCTGGGCGCGCTATTGCTTGCGATTTTCCTAATCGCTTCTGCATTCATGATGCACAACTTCTGGACTATTCAAGATGAACAAGCCAAGCAAGGCGAAACCATTAACTTCTTCAAGAACCTTGCTCTTGCTGGCGCTGCCCTAATCATCTTCGTGATGGTTGGCTCTGGCGTTGATTTTGGTCCAGCTATTACTGAAGGGTTGTTCAACCTCTAATTCAAATAATGGATTAATTTCTGGTTAATCCCCCGTATCGCCTATTGGCGGTGCGGGGGATTTTCTTTGCCAAGCGATACCTTCTACTCGTGGAAATAGCGTTGGCAATTCTCTGCGGCCTAGGAATCGGAGCCGTATTGGGTTATGTGGGAGCTGGCGGTTCTATGTTGGCTGTGCCCGCATTAATTTACTTCTTTGGACTCTCTCCAGTGCAAGCAACCACCGCATCTTTGCTAGTGGTGTTTGTTGGGGCTGCCTCCGGTGTACTACCAAAGTTGAAACGCAACGAGATTTTGCTTCGTGAAGCGTTAATCATTTGGTCTATTGGATTAGTTACTAATCTCTCCGGTGCTTATTTCTTGCCTCGTATTCCAGAAAATTTAGTGCTTACCGGGTTTGCGTTGGTTTTAGTCGCGGCCGGAGTTTCGATGCTTGTGCCCTCACCGAGTGGCAGTAGTGAAAAGAAGATATCGCCAGTTGCTTTAGTTGTTAT
>VFQS010000107.1_pt1 | contig 113472 bp, 115 predicted proteins | sample 3512361 | NCBI WGS metagenome assembly VFQS01 (sample SAMN10412375, study PRJNA504923) | tailings metagenome | isolation source: Relicate 1 Philex TSF3 active mining | place: Philippines | reverse complement strand
TTGAAACTGCGCGGCCTGGGGGCCGACATTGAAAGAGTGAAATGATCACGCTGGCCCTGTCCAAAGGACGCATCTTTGACGAAACCCTGCCGCTGCTCCAAGCCGCAGGCATTGAGGTGCTCGAAGACCCCGAAAAATCGCGCAAGCTGATCTTGCCCACCAACCAGCCCAACGTGCGTGTGGTGCTGGTGCGTGCCAGCGACGTGCCCACCTATGTGGAATATGGCGGCGCCGATCTGGGCGTGACGGGCCTGGACACCTTGATCGAGCACGGTGGCCAGGGCTTGTACCAGCCACTGGACCTGAAGATTGCCAAATGCCGCATGAGTGTGGCGGTACGCGCCGATTTCGACTACGCGGCGCAAGTGCGCACGGGTGCACGCCTGAAAGTCGCCACCAAATACACGACGATTGCGCGTGACTTTTTCGCGACCAAGGGTGTGCACGTCGACCTCATCAAGCTCTACGGCAGCATGGAGCTGGCCCCGCTCACGGGTCTGGCCGATGCGATTGTGGACCTGGTGTCGACCGGCAACACGCTCAAGGCCAACCATTTGGTCGAGGTCGAACGCATCATGGACATCAGCTCGCGTCTGGTCGTGAACCAGGCCGCGCTCAAGCTCAAACAGGCGCCGATCCGCGCCATCATCGACGCCTTTGCGGGCGCCGTGAAGAAAGACTGAACATGGCCCTGTACGCCAAACCATTGCGACTGAACACGGCCGACGCCGGTTTTGAAGCGGCCTTCGCGGCCCGCCTGCATTGGTCTGCCGACACCGACGCCGCCATTGAGCAGCGCGTGGCCGATATCCTGGCCGATGTGCAGCAGCGTGGCGACGCGGCCGTGCTGGCGTACACCCAGCGTTTTGACGGGCTGCAAGCGGTTGATGTGAAGGCCTTGGAGATCACCCAAGCCGAGCTGAAAGCGGCACTCGACAGCCTGCCCGCCGCACAACGCGAAGCCTTGCAAGCCGCAGCAAACCGCGTGCGCAAGTACCACGAAGCGCAAAAGAAAGCCTCTGGCGAGAGCTGGAGCTACCGCGACGAAGATGGCACCTTGCTCGGCCAAAAAGTCACGCCGCTCGACCGCGTGGGCATTTATGTGCCCGGTGGCAAAGCCGCTTACCCGTCGTCGGTGTTGATGAACGCGATCCCCGCGCATGTGGCCGGGGTGCAGGACATCATCATGGTGGTGCCCACGCCGCATGGCGTGCGCAACCCGCTGGTGCTGGCCGCCGCCTGTGTGGCTGGTGTGAGCCGTGCCTTTACGGTGGGCGGCGCGCAGGCCGTCGCCGCTTTGGCTTACGGCACCGCCACCATCCCCAAAGTCGACAAGATCACCGGCCCGGGCAACGCCTATGTGGCCAGCGCCAAGAAACGTGTGTTCGGCACGGTGGGCATCGACATGATTGCGGGCCCAAGTGAAATTCTGGTGTTGGCCGACGGCACGACGCCCGCCGAATGGGTGGCGATGGATTTGTTCAGCCAGGCCGAGCACGACGAGTTGGCGCAAAGCATTTTGCTGTGCCCCGATGCGGCCTACATCGCCGATGTGCAGGCCGCCATCGACCGCCTGCTGCCCGAGATGCCCCGCCGCGAGATCATCGCCAAATCGCTCAACGACCGTGGCGCATTGATTTTGACCCGCAACATGGAAGAAGCCTGCGCCATCAGCAACCGCATCGCGCCCGAGCACCTGGAGGTGTCGAGCCGCGAGCCGCACCGTTGGGAGCCGTTGCTGCGCCACGCGGGTGCCATCTTTTTGGGCGCTTTCACCAGCGAGTCGCTGGGCGATTACTGCGCTGGCCCCAACCATGTGCTGCCCACCAGCGGCACGGCGCGTTTCTCCTCGCCTTTGGGCGTGTACGACTTCCAGAAGCGCAGCAGCTTGATTGAGGTGAGCGAGGCCGGTGCCCAGCCTTTGGGCCGCATTGCCGCCGAACTGGCCTACGGCGAAGGCCTGCAAGCGCACGCCCGCGCCGCCGAATTGCGTTTGAACCCTGTGCCCCCGATGCGAGACACGAAATGAGCAACATCAGTCCCCAACTCATGCAACGCATCCGCCAGGACGTGCAGTCCATGCACGCCTACGCCATCCAGGACTCGGTCGGCATGGTCAAGCTCGACGCGATGGAAAACCCGCACAGATTGCCCGCTGATTTGCAAAAGGCTTTGGGCGAGCGCCTGGGCGCACTGGCGCTCAACCGTTACCCCGATGGCCGTGTGAACGACTTGCGCCACGCGCTCGCGGCTTACGCTGGGATGCCCGAAGGTTTCGACATCATGTTGGGCAACGGTTCGGACGAGTTGATCTCGCTCTTGGCCATGGCCTGCGATGTGCCCGGTGCCAGCATCCTCGCCCCCTTGCCCGGCTTTGTGATGTACGCCATGAGCGCCCAGCTGCAAGGTCTGGCCTTCCATGGCGTGCCGCTCACCGCCGACTTTGAACTCGACGAATCTGCCATGCTGGCGGCCATTGCCCAGCACAAGCCGTCCATCGTGTACTTGGCTTACCCCAACAACCCCACAGGCAACCTGTGGAATGACGAGACGATCGAGAAGATCGTCCTCGCCCAAGGCGCACAAGGCGGGCTGGTCGTCATGGACGAGGCCTACCAGCCTTTTGCCAGCAAGAGCTACATGGACCGCATCACCCGCCACACGCACGTGCTCTTGATGCGCACGCTCAGCAAGTTTGGTCTGGCCGGGGTGCGTCTGGGCTACATGATCGGCCCCAAAGCCCTGGTGGCCGAGATCGACAAGGTGCGCCCGCCTTACAACATCAGTGTGCTGAATTACGAGTGCGCCCTGTTTGCGCTGGAGCATGCCGAGGTGTTTGCAGCGCAAGCCAAGGACCTGCGCGAACAGCGCGCTCGACTGCAACGCGAGCTGGCCGCCTTGCCCGGCGTGACGCCCTTCCCGAGTGAAGCCAACATGATCCTGACCCGTGTGCCCGATGCGACCAAAACCTTTGACGGTCTGAAGGCACACGGTGTGCTGATCAAGAACATTTCTAAAATGCACCCATTGCTGGCCAATTGCCTGCGCTTGACGGTGGGCACCGCCGCAGAAAACGACCAACTCCTCGCCGCTTTGAAAGCCTCCTTATGAACCGCACTGCTGCTGTTACCCGCAAGACGGCCGAGACGAATATCCGCGTCGCCCTCAACCTGGACGGCACAGGCCAAGCCAAGCTGGCTTCGGGCATTGGTTTTCTGGACCACATGCTGGACCAGATCGCGCGTCACGGTTTGATCGATCTGGACATCGCCTGCGAAGGCGACCTGCACATCGACGGCCACCACACCGTCGAAGACATCGGCATCACCTTGGGCCAGGCGTTTGCGCAAGCGATTGGCGACAAAAAAGGCATCCGCCGTTATGGCCACGCCTACGTGCCGCTGGACGAAGCCTTGAGCCGCGTGGTGGTGGATTTTTCGGGTCGCCCCGGCCTGCACATGGACGTGAAGTTCACTTCCGGCTCTTTGGGCACGCTGGACACGCAACTGGTGTACGAATTCTTCCAGGGCTTCGTGAACCACGCGCTGTGCACCTTGCACATCGACAACCTCAAGGGCGTCAATGCGCACCACCAGTGCGAGACGATCTTCAAGGCCTTTGCCCGCGCCGTGCGCGCCGCGCTCGAACTCGATCCACGCTCGGCGGGTGTGATCCCTTCCACCAAAGGCAGTCTCTGAACATGAGCGTCAACCGCGTCGCCGTTGTGGACTACGGCATGGGCAACCTGCGCAGCGTGGCGCAGGCGGTGATGCATGCCGCCTCCAGCGTGGACCATGCCGAAGTCACCGTGACTTCAGACCCGCAGGTCGTGCGCAATGCGCACCGCGTGGTCTTGCCGGGGCAGGGCGCCATGCCCGACTGCATGCGCGAGCTGCGCGAGTCCGGTTTGCTGGACGCCGTGCTCGAAGCCGCGGCCAGCAAGCCTCTCTTTGGCGTCTGTGTAGGCATGCAAATGCTGCTGGACCACAGCGACGAGGGCGACACGCCGGGCTTGGGCCTGATCCCCGGGCGCGTGGTCAAGTTCGATTTGGCCGGACGCATCCAGCCGGACGGCACCCGCTACAAAGTGCCACAAATGGGCTGGAACCAGGTCTGGCAAGACCCACCAGCGCATGCCCTGTGGCAGGGCGTGCAGGACGGCAGCTGGTATTATTTTGTGCACAGCTTCTATGCCCAAGTGGCCAACCCGGCGCACAGCGCGGCCCAGACCGATTACGGCGGCCGTTTTGCCTGCGCCATTGCCCGTGACAATATTTTTGCGACCCAGTTTCACCCCGAAAAAAGCGCGGCCCAAGGCCTGGCCCTGTTCCGCAATTTCCTCCACTGGCAGCCTTGAGAAGTTTTCACTGCCGTTTTTCAGCCCTTCAGCTTCTTTTTTAATTCGCCATGATTCTGATCCCCGCCATTGACCTCAAAGACGGCCACTGCGTTCGCCTCAAACAGGGCGATATGGACCAAGCCACGACCTTTGGCGAAGACCCCGCCGCCATGGCCCGCACCTGGCTCGAAAAAGGCGCACGCCGCCTGCACCTGGTGGATCTGAACGGCGCGTTCGCGGGCAAGCCGCAAAACTTCGGGGCCATCAAGTCCATCCTCAAGGCCGTGGGCGACGACATCCCGGTGCAGCTGGGGGGCGGCATCCGCGATCTGGACACGATTGAAAAATACATCGACAGCGGCCTGCGCTACGTGATCATCGGCACTGCGGCCGTCAAGAATCCAGGCTTCTTGAAAGACGCCTGCACCGCCTTTGGCGGCCACATCATCGTGGGCCTGGACGCCAAAGACGGCAAAGTCGCCACCGATGGCTGGAGCAAGCTCACGGGCCACGAAGTGGTGGACCTGGCCAAGAAGTTCGAAGACTGGGGTGTCGAGTCCATCATCTACACCGACATCGGCCGCGACGGCATGCTCAGCGGCATCAACATCGACGCCACCGTCAAGCTGGCCCAAGCCCTCACCATCCCCGTGATCGCCTCGGGCGGTTTGTCCAACATGGCCGACATCGAGCAGCTGTGCGCCGTGGAAGACGAAGGCGTGGAAGGCGTGATCTGCGGCCGCGCCGTGTATTCGGGTGATCTGGACTTCGCGCTGGCGCAGCAACGCGCCGACGAACTCAACGGTTGAGCATGAGCGCTGGTGCCACCTGCCGCGAGCTGTCCTTTGCAGGCTTGCCTGCGAACGAGCTGCAGCTGCCGGGTGGTGACCGTGTGGTGGTCGCGCACCACGGTGCCCACGTGCTGTCCTGGGTGGCCCAAGGGCGTGAGCGCCTGTACCTGAGCCCGAACAGTGTCATGGATGGCCGTGCCGCCATCCGGGGTGGCATTCCGGTCTGTTTTCCCCAATTCAACCAGCGCGGCGATCTGCCCAAACACGGCTTTGCACGCAAGCTCTCGTGGCATGTCAAACCTGCACGGCTGGAGGGTGACCAAGCCCATCTCGTGCTGAGCTTGAACGACAGTGCGGCCACGCGCCAGTGGTGGGACCAGGCCTTTGAAGCGCTGTTGTTGATCGAGTTGACGCCCGGTGCCTTGCAGGTTGAACTGGCTGTGCGCAACACCGACAGCCAAGTGCTGCGTTTCACCGGGGCGCTGCACACCTACTTTGCGGTCAGCGATGTGGCGCAGGCCCGGTTGCTGGGTTTGGGTGGCAGTGCCGAGTGGAATGCCGTGACCGACCGCCACGCCACCGCTGCGCCCGAGCTGCGCTTTGTAGGCGAATTTGACCGCGTGTATTCTGCGGCGCCCATGGGCTATGAATTGCTGGACGGGCCCCATGCCCTGTCGATCGAGCAAGACATGGACTGGGCCCAGACCGTGGTCTGGAATCCGGGTGCTGTCAAGTGCGCGGGACTCAGCGACATGCCCGCAGACGGCTGGCAACACATGCTGTGTGTCGAAGCCGCCCAGGTCTATGAGCCGATCTGCATCGCGCCCGGTGATTTCTGGCAAGGTGCCCAGCGCCTGTCTGTGGTGTAAGGTCCGGGTCTCACTGCTCGCGTTCAACACGCCGCCACCTTACTTTTTTAAACGAACCACCATTTCCCATGCTCGCCAAACGCATCATCCCTTGCCTCGACGTGACCGGCGGTCGCGTGGTCAAGGGCGTCAACTTTGTCGAACTGCGCGACGCCGGAGACCCGGTCGAAATCGCGGCCCGCTACAACGAGCAGGGCGCTGACGAACTCACGTTTTTGGACATCACCGCCACCAGCGACGGCCGCGACGTGATCCTGCACATCATCGAAGCCGTGGCCAGCCAGGTCTTCATTCCGCTCACCGTGGGCGGTGGCGTGCGCACGGTGGAAGACGTGCGCCGCTTGCTCAACGCAGGCGCTGACAAAACCAGTTTCAACTCGGCAGCCATTGCCAACCCGCAAGTCATCCGCGAAGCCTCTGCCAAATACGGTGCGCAGTGCATCGTGGTCGCCATCGACGCTAAACGCCGAACACCCGAAGACGAGCAGCGCATCGGCACCAACGGGAAACCCATGGGCCCGGGCTGGGATGTGTACAGCCACGGCGGCCGCAAAAACGTGGGCCTGGACGCGGTGGCCTGGGCCACCCAAATGGCCGAATACGGCGCAGGCGAAATCCTGCTCACCAGCATGGACCGCGACGGCACCAAAAGCGGCTTTGACCTGCAGCTGACCCGCGCCGTGAGCGACGCCGTGAGCGTGCCCGTCATCGCCTCGGGCGGCGTGGGCAACCTCGACCACCTGGCCGACGGCGTGAGCATTGGCGGCGCGGACGCTGTCCTAGCGGCCAGCATCTTCCATTACGGTGAGTACACCGTGCAACAAGCCAAAGCGCGCATGCGCGAGCGTGGCATTCAGGTCAGGTTGTGAACATGAACTGGCTCGACAAAATCAAATGGGACGACAAAGGCCTGGTGCCTGTGATCGCCCAAGAACAAGGCTCCGGCGACGTGTTGATGTTCGCCTGGATGAACCGCGAGGCGCTGCAAAAGACGGCCGAGCTGAAACGGGCGGTGTACTTCAGCCGTTCGCGCAACAAGCTGTGGTTCAAGGGCGAGGAGTCCGGTCATGTGCAAGCCGTGCACGATATCCGCATGGATTGCGACAACGACGTGGTGCTGCTCAAAGTGACCCAACTGGGGCACGAGCCCGGCATTGCCTGCCATACAGGCCGCCACAGCTGCTTTTTCCAGAGCCTGCAAGCCGATGAATGGCAGGCGGCCGATCCGGTCCTGAAGGCCCCCGAAACCATTTACAAGTGAGCGCCACAAGCCTATGAGCAACCAGGACATCCTTGACCGCCTCGCGGCCGTGGTCGAAAGCCGCAAGCCCACCAATGGTGGCGACCCCGAAAAGAGCTACGTGGCCCGTCTGCTGCACAAAGGGCCGGACGCCTTTTTGAAGAAGATTGGCGAAGAAGCCACCGAGACCGTGATGGCCGCCAAGGACGTGGACCATGGTGGTGATGTGAACAAGCTCGTCTACGAGGTGGCCGACCTGTGGTTCCACAGCATGATCGCGCTGGCGCACTATGGCCTGACGCCCGCCGATGTGGTCAACGAGCTGGCCCGCCGCGAAGGCTTGAGCGGCCTCGAAGAAAAAGCCTTGCGCAAAGTGCAAGAGCGTGAACGCCTGGGCGAATGAGCAATGAATGAGCAGCCCTTGGACGACAGCACCCACACCATCAGCTGGGTCAGCTACATCCTGCACCTGATCGTGGCAGTCAGCGCCGTCATTCCCGGGGCGCAGATGGGCCCGGCTTTGTTGATCGTGGCGCTGATCATCGATCTGGTCAAAAAAGGCGATGCCCCAGGCTGGGAGGGCACGCATTTCAGCTACCGCATCCGCACCGTGATCTGGGCGGCTTTGCTGTATTTGCTGACCTTGCCGCTCTGGTTTTTCTTTGTCTTTCCGGGCTGGCTGGCCTGGGTGGCCATTTCCATCTGGTTTTTGTACCGCATTGTGCTGGGCATGGTGCGGCTGAACGGGCAGCGTCCCGTGACCGATTGATTCTTTGTTGACCTTCAAGCTGAAGTAGCCATGACCGACGCCAACTGTATTTTTTGCAAAATCATCGCGGGCCAGATTCCCTCGCGCAAGGTGTACGAAGACGAGCAGGTGTTCGCCTTCCATGACATTGCCCCTTGGGCACCCGTGCATTTCCTGATCATCCCCAAGCTGCACATCCCGTCGATGGCGCAGTTGGCACCTGAGCACGCTGCCCTGATGGGCCACATGATGACCCTGGCCCCCAAACTGGCCTTGCAGGAGGGCTGCAACCCTTATCCGGCCGGAGGGTTCCGGATCGTGGTCAACAACGGCACCGAGGGCGGTCAGGAAGTGCACCATCTGCACATGCACGTCATGGGCGGCCCGCGTCCCTGGCTGCGGGGTTGATATCGGCTTGAAAACAAGCGCCCGGACCTCAATTCCTTGCTGGCGCAAGGCAGATCCGTTTCGGGGTGCGACACCCCTTAGAATCCAGCAACAACGTTAGGAGATATCCATGGGTTCCTTTTCCATTTGGCACTGGTTGATCGTGCTGTTGATCGTGGTCATGGTGTTTGGCACCAAAAAGCTCAAAAACATGGGCTCTGACCTGGGTGGCGCGGTCAAGGGCTTCAAAGACGGCATGAAAGACGGTGGCACCAAGCCCGAAGAGTCTGCACCCGCCGCAGGCCAGGTGGCTTCTTCGGCTTCCACCGAAAAAACCACCATCGATGTCGAAGCCAAGACCAAGTCTTGAGCCTTTGAACGAGCGAACGCTGCACCGTGCTTGACTTAGGCATTTCCAAAATGGCGCTGATCGGCGTCGTGGCCTTGATCGTGATCGGCCCCGAAAAGCTGCCCAAGGTGGCCCGGACCATGGGTGCCTTGCTGGGCAAGGCGCAGCGCTATGTGGCCGACGTCAAGGCCGAGGTCAACCGGTCCATGGACCTGGAAGAGCTCAAAAAAATGAAAGAGACGATGGAGACGGCTGCCCGCGATGTCGAGCAGACGGTCCAGACCACCGCCTCGGATTTTGAAAAAGACTGGGCCGACACGACAGCAGGTTTGACCCATGACCTGCCTGAACTCGACACCCCACCGCCCGAGTACAAACGCCCTGAGAAAAACTGGCGTCTCAAGCGCGGCGCTGTGCCCCAGTGGTACAAAGCGCGTTCGGGTGTACGCACCAAGGCCCTATCGGGGGCGGCGCGGGTGGCGCGTTACCGCCCCAAGTCCCTCCATTCCCAGTGATGGCCCTGCACCTCGGGTGCCGGCTGTCCAACCCACTTCGCCATGTCTGACTCTCCTTCCAAGCCCGAAGACGAACTTGCTGGTTCCGAGCAACCGTTCGTCGCGCACCTGATTGAGCTGCGCGACCGATTGATCTGGGCGGTGGCAGCGATCGCGGTGGCCGCTGCTGCCTTGGCGATTTACCCGGGCCCTGGCGAGCTGTACGACATCCTGGCCGCGCCCTTGATTGTCCATTTGCCCAAAGGCGCGACCTTGATCGCCACCTCGGTGATTTCGCCCTTCATGGTGCCGCTCAAGATCCTGTTGATGACGGCCTTCCTGATCGCCTTGCCCATGGTGCTGTACCAGATGTGGGCCTTCATTGCGCCTGGCCTCTACGCCCATGAGAAAAAACTGGTGATGCCGCTGGTCGTGTCCAGCACCTTGCTGTTTTTCATTGGGGTGGCCTTTTGCTACTTCTTTGTGTTCGGTCAGGTGTTCAGTTTCATCCAGAGCTTTGCCCCGAAAAGCATCACGGCAGCCCCTGACATCGAGGCCTACCTCAGCTTTGTGCTGACCATGTTCCTGGCTTTTGGTCTGGCTTTCGAGGTGCCTGTGGCGGTGGTGGTGCTGGCCCGCATGGGCGTCGTGAGTGTGCAAAAACTCAAGGATTTCCGGGGTTACTTTGTGGTGCTGGCCTTTGTGATTGCGGCGGTGGTCACACCGCCCGATGTGGTGTCGCAGCTGGCGCTGGCTATCCCCATGTGCTTGCTGTATGAGTTGGGCATTTGGGCTGCGCAGATTTTCATCAAGCACACCCAAGCGCCCGAAGAGCCTGATACGGCGGCCTGATCGCTTGCTGGTTTGCCCCAACAAAAGAGGCCCTCGGGCCTCTTTTGCATGGTGAGTCGGTCAATCAGCGGCGCTGAAATCTTTACTTGCGCTGCTTGGCTGCTGGGCGCTCTGCCGGGGTCAGCCGCAAATTGACTTCGCCCTGGCGACGCCAGACGTTCACCTCGGCCGGGACGCCGGGTTTCAGGCCTGCCACCTGGGTCAGCAGCTCAGACACGTTGCGCACAGGTTGCCCTGCCACTTTGACGATCACATCGCCGGGCCGAATGCCTGCGGCAGCAGCGGGTCCGTTTTTCAGCACGCCCGTGATCACCACACCCGCAGGCAAGGTCTGACCGGACTTGGGCAGCTGAAAGCTTTCGGCCAGCTCGGGCGACATGTCTTGGGGTTCGACCCCGATCCAGCCCCGGATGACCTTGCCGTTTTTCAGCAGATCCTGCATCACCTGCTTGGCCGTCGAGATGGGGATGGCAAAGCCAATGCCCATGCTGCCGCCCGAGCGGGAATAGATGGCGGTGTTGATGCCCATCAGGTGCCCATTCACGTCGACCAGCGCACCGCCCGAGTTGCCGGGGTTGATGGCGGCGTCGGTCTGGATGAAGTTTTCGAAAGTGTTGATGCCCAACTGGCTGCGACCTAGAGCGCTGACGATGCCCGAGGTCACGGTCTGGCCCACGCCAAAGGGGTTGCCAATGGCCAGCACCACATCGCCCACTTGCAGCTCCTGGGTTTGCCCCAAAACGATCACGGGCAGTTTGTCGAGGGTAATTTTGAGCAGCGCCAAATCGGTGTCGGGGTCGGTGCCAATGACCTTGGCGGCGGCCTTGCGGCCATCGGCCAGCACCACCTCGATGTCGTCGGCATCCTCGATGACGTGGTTGTTGGTCAGGACATGGCCTTCGGGGCTGACGATGACGCCGCTGCCCAGACCGGCCGGGTTTTGCTCTTCTTGCTCGCCATAGAAAAACCGGAACCAGGGGTCCTGGCTTTGGGGGTTCTGGCTGTTGGCCTTGCTGGTGTTGATGCTGACCACAGCGGGAGACGCCAGCCGAGCCGGCGCACTCAGGCTGCCCGCCGGACGGCTGAGCGGCGAGCCGACGGGGGCCTGCAGCAAGGTCATGCCATCGGCCGAGCGTTGCGCGCTGCGCAGCCACTCCGGCTGCAAGGTGGCCACCACAAACCAGACGGCCAGCAAAACCGTCACCCATTGGGAAAATAAAAGCCAATAACGTTTCATGGTGTCAGATTGTCCTTGATTCGTTGCCGGTGCACAGGTGCCTTGCGCCACAATAGTCCACCCAGACAGAAAGCCTTTCGCCATGACCCACGCCAAAATTCTGGGCCAGGCCTTTGATGCCTTGCTCCAACCCGATAAGTTCCGCGATTACGGCCCCAATGGCCTGCAGGTCGAGGGTGACCGCGATGTGCAGTTGCTCGTCAGTGGGGTGACCGCCAGCCGGGCCTTGATCGAAGCGGCCATTGACGCCCAGGCCGATGCCATCGTGGTGCACCACGGCCTGTTTTGGCGTGGCCAGGACGGGCGCGTCACGGGCTGGATGCGCGAGCGCCTGCGCTTGTTGCTGACGCACGGCATCCACTTGTTTGCCTACCATCTGCCCCTCGATGCGCACCCGGAGTTGGGCAACAACGCCCAACTGGCCCGCGTGCTGGGTCTGCAAGCCGATGGCCGTTTTGGCGAGCAAGACCTGGGGTTTGTGGGGGCAGGGACGCAAACCTGGTCGGGTGCCCAGGCCTTGGCGGACCATGTGGCGGCGACCCTGGGACGCTCGGTGATTTGCGTCGGCGACAGCGATCGGCCTGTCAGCCGGGTGGCCTGGTGTACCGGCGGGGCGCAAGGTTATTTCGAAGCGGCCATTGCCCAGGGCGTGGACGCTTTCATCACGGGTGAAATCTCGGAGCCCCAGGCCCATTTGGCGCGTGAAACCGGGGTGGCTTTTCTGGCCTGTGGCCACCACGCCACCGAGCGTTATGGTGCGCCGGCCCTGGCCGCACACGTGGCGCAAGCGTTGGGTTTGCGACACCGCTTCATCGAGATCGACAACCCGGCGTGAGGCCCTCTGCATGACACCCCACAACGACCTGTCAACGGCGCCAATCCAGCGCCCGATCGTCCTCACCCCGGGCGACCCCTGCGGCATTGGCCCTGAAATTGTGGCGCGGGCCTGGTGCCTCGCCCCTGACTTGACCCAAGGCTGTTTTGTGGCGGGCGATGTCGGCCTGATGCGCCGCGCCATGGCCTTGGTGCAAACGACCCCGACTTTCCCTGTGTGCGAGATTGAGTCAGCTGCAGAGGCCCTGCATGTGCCGCCACGCTGCCTGCCTGTGTTGCAGGTGGTGCCGCAGGCCCCTGTTTTGCCCTGGGGGCAAATCGATGCCCGTGCCGGGCGGCTCGCTGGCGATGCCGTGCTTTGGGCGACCCGTGCAGCCTTGCGGCGTGAGGTGGCAGCCTTGGTCACGGCGCCTTTGCACAAAGAAGCCCTGCACGCCGCCGGAGCCCCCTACGACCAGTACCCGGGCCACACCGAGTTGTTGCAAGCCGAAGCGGCCAGGCACCAGGGTGTGCCTGTGGCGCAAATGCCCGTGCGCATGATGCTGGCCAATGACGAGTTGCGCACGGTGCTGGTGAGCATCCACTTGTCGCTGCGTGAGGCGCTGACCGCCGTCACGCACGACCGGGTGCTGGAGACCTTGCGCATCACCGATGCGTCATTGCGTGTTGTGTTGGGCCGCAGACCGCGCATCGCCGTCGCGGGCGTGAACCCCCATGCGGGTGAGGGCGGTTTGTTTGGCCGCGAAGAAGTCGACATCCTGCAGCCTTGCCTGGCCGTAGCCCGGCAAGAGGGGCTGGATGTGCATGGCCCTTATGCACCCGACACGGTGTTCATGCGGGCACGTCAGCGGCCCGATGGGCAACGCGCGTTCGATGCGGTCATCGCCATGTACCACGACCAGGGCTTGATTCCGGTCAAGTATCTGGGGGTGGAGCAGGGCGTGAACGTGACCTTGGGGCTGCCGCTCATCCGGACCAGTCCCGACCATGGCACCGCCATGGACTTGGCTGGCCGGGGCGTGGCGGACGCCAGCAGCATGATCCAGGCGCTGCGCATGGCCCGCCAGATGGCCAGCGCGGCGCCTTGACCGGGGCTGGTTTCAGCCCTTGTTTTTCAGGCTGTCGCGGATTTCCCGCAACAACAACACGTCTTCGGGGGTGGTGGGGGCGGCAGCGGGGGCGGCAGGTTCTGGCTTGGCAGCTGTCAAACGGTTCATTTGGCGGATCATCACAAAAATGATGAAGGCCAGGATGACGAAGTTGAGTGCCACGGTGAGGAAGCTGCCGTAGGCGAACACGGCCCCCAGTTTTTTGGCTTCGACCAAGGACAAACCGGCCGCCTGACCGGCCAGACCGAGGTAGTAATTGGAGAAGTCCAGCCCACCAAAGGCCCGGCTGACCAGCGGCATGATCAGGTCGCCAACCACCGAGTCGACGATCTTGCCGAAAGCGCCGCCAATGATCACGCCGACCGCCAGGTCCATGACGTTGCCTTTTACGGCAAAAGATTTGAATTCCTGAACAAATGACATCTCTGTAACTCCTGAAAGTGAAACCGAAGCGGCCGATTGTGAAGCAACATTGTGCGTCCAGAGGTCTTGTAAGTCGGTTGTTTGTTTCACTCCGCTACAATCTCGGGTTGACCCTGATAACGACTCGCTAGAGGATTCCCATGAGTGACACCCCAGTCGACAGCAGCAAGAGGACCTGGCTGATTGCCTCCACTTGCGCAGGTGCCGTAGGCGCTGGCTTTGTGGCCACCCCCTTCGTCAGCAGCTTTCAACCCTCCGAACGAGCCAAAGCGGCTGGTGCGGCTGTAGAAGTGGACATTTCCGCTTTGAACCCGGGCGAAAAGCTCACCGTCGAATGGCGCGGCAAGCCTGTCTGGATCATGAAGCGCTCGCCCGAGCAGCTCGAATCCCTCAAGAAGATCGAAGGCCAGCTGGCCGATCCTGCTTCTGACCGCACCGCTTACCCCACGCCCGAATACGCCAAAAACAGCCACCGCTCCATCAAGCCTGAAATCATGGTGGCTGTCGGTATCTGTACACACCTGGGCTGCTCGCCCGGTGACAAATTTGTGGCTGGCCCCCAGCCTTCCCTGCCGGACGACTGGCAAGGCGGTTTCCTCTGCGCTTGCCACGGCTCGACCTTCGACCTCGCTGGCCGCGTCTTCAAGAACAAGCCTGCGCCCGACAACCTCGAAGTGCCTCCGCACATGTACCTGTCCGACACCAAGCTGCTCATTGGTGAAGACAAGAAGGCCTGATGGAGAACGACATGGCTGAATTCAAAGAAATTTCCCCGAACGCCCCCGCTGGCGCCAAGTTGCTCAACTGGGTGGACAACCGCTTCCCGGCTTCCAAACTGTACAAAGAGCACCTGTCCGAGTACTACGCGCCCAAGAACTTCAACTTCTGGTACTTCTTCGGCTCGCTGGCTTTGCTGGTGCTGGTGATCCAGATCGTGACCGGTATTTTCCTGGTCATGCACTACAAGCCCGATGCTGCTGTGGCGTTTGCTTCGGTCGAGTACATCATGCGCGATGTGCCTTGGGGCTGGTTGATCCGTTACATGCACTCCACGGGCGCTTCTGCGTTCTTCGTGGTGGTGTACCTGCACATGTTCCGTGGCCTGATCTATGGCAGCTACCGCAAGCCGCGCGAGCTGGTCTGGATTTTCGGTTGCGCCATTTTCCTGTGCCTGATGGCCGAAGCCTTCATGGGTTACCTGTTGCCTTGGGGCCAGATGTCCTACTGGGGCGCCCAGGTGATCGTGAACCTGTTCTCGGCCATTCCTTTCATCGGTCCTGACCTGGCTTTGCTGATCCGTGGCGACTTCGTGGTGGGCGATGCCACCCTGAACCGCTTCTTCAGCTTCCACGTGATCGCCGTGCCGCTGGTCTTGCTGGGTCTGGTTGTGGCGCACATCATTGCGCTGCACGAAGTCGGCTCCAACAACCCCGATGGCGTGGAAATCAAGGGCCCCAACGCCCCCAAGGACGAGAATGGCCATCCTCTGGACGGCATTCCTTTCCACCCCTATTACTCGGTGCATGACATCATGGGCGTGAGCGTCTTCCTGATGGCGTTCACGGCGATTGTGTTCTTCGCCCCCGAATTCGGTGGTTACTTCCTCGAATACAACAACTTCATTCCGGCCGATCCGCTGACCACACCCTTGCACATCGCACCTGTGTGGTATTTCACGCCCTTCTATTCGATGCTGCGTGCTATCACCAGCGAGATGATGTACGCCCTGATCGCCTGCGTGGTGATCGGTGCTGTGCTGGCTGTGGCCAAAGGCAAGCTGCCCACTTTGCTCAAGGGCGCTGTGGTCGGTGCCGCTGTGGTGATCTCTGCCCTGATGCTGGCCATCGACGCCAAATTCTGGGGTGTGGTCGTCATGGGGGGTGCCGTGGTCATTCTGTTCTTCCTGCCATGGCTCGACAACAGCCCTGTCAAGTCGATCCGTTACCGTCCTGACTGGCACAAGTACCTGTACGCCGTGTTTGTCATCAACTTCCTGATCCTGGGTTATCTGGGTGTGCAACCGCCATCGCCCATCGGTGAGCGCGTGTCTCAAGTGGGTTCCTTGTTCTATTTCGGCTTCTTCTTGTTGATGCCTTGGTGGAGCAAGCTGGGCACGCCCAAGCCCGTTCCTGACCGCGTGACCTTCACGCCTCACTGAGATCACGGAGATTCAAGAACATGAAAAACATCCAGAAACTCGCGTTGGGCTTTGTGATGGCCCTCGGTCTGATGGCCGGTGCCCATGCCGCTGGTGGCGGTATCGCCTGGGACAAAGCGCCCAAGAAAACCAACGACCTGGCCGCCTTGCAAAACGGTGCCAAGCTGTTCGTCAATTACTGCCTGAACTGCCACTCTGCCGCTTTCATGCGTTACAACCGCTTGAAAGACATCGGTTTGACCGAGCAGCAGATCAAGGACAACTTGCTGTTCACCACTGAAAAAGTGGGCGACACCATGAAGGCCGCGATCGATCCAGCCCAGGCCAAAGAGTGGTTCGGCAAGAACCCCCCCGATTTGACCTTGATGGCCCGTTCGCGCTCTGGCCACGGTGGCACGGGTGCAGATTACCTCTACACCTACTTGCGCACCTACTACCGCGACGAGACCAAGCCCACGGGCTGGAACAACCTGGCCATGCCCAACGTCGGCATGCCCAACCCCCTGTGGGAGTTGCAAGGTGAGCGCGAGCCGATCTTTGAAGAAAAAGACGAGCACGGCCACAAAGTCCAAGTCTTCAAAGGCTGGAAGCAGAACAAACCCGGCACCATGACGCCTCTGGAATACGACCAGGCTGTGGGTGACCTGGTGGGTTACATGCAGTGGATGGCCGAGCCAGCCCAAAACACCCGTGTGCGCATCGGCGTCTGGGTCCTGATTTTCTTGTCGTTCTTCACTTTCATCGCCTGGCGTCTGAATGCCGCGTTCTGGAAAGACATCAAGTAATTGACGGTTCACCCGGCCGCGCCGCCGGGTCTTGTGGAGTGGTGGGTCTTTTGGCCCCCCACTCTTTTTGATTTTTTGAGGAGCCTCCGCCATGATGGTGCTTTATTCCGGAACCACTTGCCCTTTTTCCCACCGTTGCCGTTTTGTGCTGTTCGAAAAAGGCATGGACTTTGAAATCCGTGACGTGGACCTCTACAACAAACCCGAAGACATCAATGTGATGAACCCTTACGGGCAGGTGCCGATTCTGGTCGAGCGTGACCTGATCCTGTACGAGTCGAACATCATCAACGAGTACATCGACGAGCGCTTTCCACACCCCCAGCTGATGCCGGGCGACCCAGTGGACCGCGCCCGTGTGCGCTTGTTCCTGCTCAATATCGAGAAAGAACTGTTCACTCATGTCTTGACCCTGGAAAACCGCGCCCTCAAAGGCAACGACAAGGCCCTGGAAAAGGCCCGCTCGCACATCCGCGACCGTTTGGCCCAGCTGGCCCCGGTGTTCCTGAAGAACAAGTTCATGTTGGGCGACAACTTCTCGATGCTGGACGTGGCGATTGCACCCTTGCTCTGGCGTCTCGACTATTACGGCATTGAGCTGAGCAAAAACGCAGCGCCTTTGCTCAAGTACGCTGAGCGCATCTTCTCGCGCCCAGCCTACATCGAGGCACTGACGCCGTCCGAAAAGGTCATGCGCAAGTAAATTCGGGGAAGTCCACCATGATCAGCAGCACCGAACTGCCTTCCACGCGCCCCTATTTGATTCGGGCCTTGTACGACTGGTGCTCCGACAACGGTTTCACGCCTTATGTGGCCGTCAAGGTGGACCATTCGGTGCAGGTGCCGCGTGAATACGTGCAAGGCGGTGAGATTGTGCTCAACGTCAGCATGGATGCCACCAGTTCGCTCAAATTGGGCAATGAGTTCATTGAATTCAAAGCCCGCTTTGGCGGCAAGCCGCGCGACATCATGGTGCCCATTCACCGCGTCATGGCCATTTATGCCCGCGAAAACGGGCAAGGCATGGCCTTCCCCGTGAGCGATGACGAATCCAGCGCGGCCCCGGCCTTGTCGGCAGTGCCTGTGCTGGATGCACCTGTCGGCGAAGGGGATGAGCCCGTGCCGCAGACACCCAGCCCCACACGACCCGCCTTGAAACGGGTCAAGTGAAAAAATTAACGGTGTCAAGCCCGGAGACGGACTCGGATCACGTTAGAATCTAGCCCGTGCCGCTTTAGCTCAGTTGGTAGAGCACCCGCCTTGTAAGCGGTAGGTCGTCAGTTCGAATCCGACAAGCGGCACCAAAAACCTGAAAAGGCCCTGATCACAGATCAGGGCCTTTTTCTTTGGCAAAAAAGCGGGCGATGTCGCGGCAGCAGCTCAGGGTACGCGGTTTTGCACCTTGATCCGGATGGAGGTCACGCCCAGGCCGTGGGTCGACAAATGGGCCTGCAAGGCAGGCACGAGCTGCCGCAGTTTGGCGGCCACCGCGTTCGAGCTGACCAGCAGGCACCAGCAGCCGTCCTCGATGGGGCCGGCCTGCACGCTGGCCCGCAGGGGCGCTGGCAGCAAGCTGCGAATGGCCTGCAAGCGTGCCGAAGACTCGCGCACCAGATCGGCCAATCGGGCGAAAGTCGGCGACTCTTGCGCGGCTTGCTGCAGGGGGATGGCTTGGTGGCGTCTTTGCATGGCAGAAGTTGTTCGTGCCCATTATCCGGCAGCCGATAAGGCTGGGTTTGGCTTGCCGAAAACCGGCATGGCCAGAGGCTAAAATCATCCAGTTACGCTGGGGCCTCTAGGGACCCGCCGGGGGCGTGGGGGGTATCCCGCAGGCCTGGTTTGTTTTGAACCCTTTTAATTGACAGGATAGACGGTCTGTTTCTCAGCCCCGTGCTGAAGGTGGATCTTGTAGACATGGCCATCCCATTCCTCACCAAAATTTTCGGCAGCCGAAACGACCGCCTGCTCAAGCAATACCGCAAAACCGTGGAGCGCATCAACGCTCTGGAAGCCGGTCTGGAAGCGCTGAGCGACGACGAGCTGCGGGGCAAGACCCAAAGTTTTCGCGATCGTTTTGCTGCAGGCGAAACACTCGATGACCTGTTGCCCGAAGCCTTTGCCGTGGTGCGCGAGGGCTCCAAACGCGTCATGAAGATGCGGCATTTCGATGTGCAGCTGGCTGGCGGTATCGCTTTGCACAACGGCAAGATTGCCGAGATGCGCACGGGCGAAGGCAAAACCCTGACGTCCACATTGCCTGCTTACCTCAATGCCATCGCGGGCAAGGGCGTCCACGTGGTCACCGTGAACGACTACCTGGCCAGCCGCGATGCCCGCTGGATGGGCAAGTTGTTCAACTTTCTGGGTTTGTCTGTGGGCATCAACCTGGCCCAGATGTCGCGTGAAGAAAAGCAGGCCGCTTACAACTCGGACATCACCTACGGCACCAACAACGAATACGGCTTCGACTACCTGCGCGACAACATGGTCTATGAAGCGCGTGACCGTGTCCAGCGCACCTTGAATTACGCCATCATCGACGAAGTCGACTCCATCCTGATCGACGAGGCCCGCACGCCCCTGATCATCAGCGGACAGGCCGAAGACCACACGGCCACTTACCTGTCGATGAAGCAGGTGGTGCCCTTGCTCACCCGCCAGGAAGGCGAAGCCGACCCGCGCACGGGCGAGGGCATCATCACCCCGGGTGACTTCACGGTGGATGAAAAATCGCACCAGGTCTTCCTGACCGAAGACGGCCATGAAAAAGCCGAAGCGGTGCTGGCCCAGATGGGGCTGATCCCGGAGGGCGCAAGCCTCTACGATCCAGCCAACATCACGCTGATGCACCACCTGAACGCTGCTTTGCGCGCGCAGCACCTCTACCACCGCGACCAGCACTATGTGGTGCAGGACGGTGAGATCGTCATCGTGGACGAATTCACCGGGCGCTTGATGACTGGCCGCCGCTGGAGCGATGGCTTGCACCAGGCGGTAGAAGCCAAAGAAGGTGTGCAAATCCAGGCCGAAAACCAGACCCTGGCCTCCATCACGTTCCAGAACTATTTCCGCCTGTACAACAAGATCGGCGGCATGACCGGCACGGCCGACACCGAGGCTTACGAGTTCCAGGAAATTTACGGTCTGGAGACCGTGGTCATTCCGCCGCACCGCAAGAGCCAACGCGAAGACCAGCTGGACCGCGTCTACAAGACTTCGCAAGAGCGCTACAACGCGGCCATTGCCGACATCCGTGAATGCCATGAACGCGGTCAGCCTGTGCTGGTGGGCACCACCTCGATTGAAAATTCCGAGCTGATTTCACAATTGCTCACCCAGGCCAAGTTGCCGCACCAGGTGCTCAACGCCAAGCAACATGCCCGCGAAGCCGACATCGTGGCCCAGGCCGGACGCCCCGGCATGATCACGATTGCCACCAACATGGCCGGACGTGGCACCGACATCGTGCTCGGCGGCAACATCGAAAAAGACATCCAGGCGGTAGAAGCCGACGAGAGCCTGTCCGAAGAGGACCGCCAGGCCCGCGTGAACGCATTGCGCGAGCAGTGGAAAGTCATGCACGAGCAGGTCAAGGCCTTGGGCGGCTTGCGCATCATTGCCACCGAGCGCCACGAGTCACGCCGCATCGACAACCAGTTGCGTGGCCGATCCGGCCGCCAGGGTGACCCCGGTTCATCCCGTTTCTATTTGAGCCTGGACGATCCCTTGATGCGCATTTTTGCGGGCGACCGTGTGCGATCCATCATGGACCGCCTGAAGATGCCCGAGGGCGAAGCCATCGAAGCGGGCATCGTCACGCGCAGCATCGAAAGCGCCCAGCGCAAGGTGGAGTCGCGCAACTTCGACATCCGCAAGCAGTTGCTGGAATACGACGATGTGTCGAACGACCAGCGCAAGGTGATTTACCAGCAGCGCAACGACATTCTCGACGCGCAAGATTTGAACGGGCAGATCACCGCCCTGCGCGAAGGCTGCTTCACCGACATGGTGCGCCAATATGTGCCTGCCGAGACGGTCGAGGAGCAATGGGACCTGGCCAGTCTGGAAAAGGTGCTGGCCGAAGAGTGGTCGCTGCCGCTCAATTTGCGCGAGAAGGTGCAAGCCTCCAACGCCATCACCGACGAAGAAATTCTCGAGACGGTGGTGGCCGCTGCCAATGCCCATTTCCAGGCCAAACTCGACAGCGTGGGCGCGGACAACTTCACCTCGTTTGAGCGCATGATCTTGCTGCAAAGCATTGACACGCACTGGCGCGAACACCTGAGTGCGCTGGACTACCTGCGCCAGGGCATCCATTTGCGTGGCTATGCCCAAAAGCAGCCCAAACAGGAATACAAGCGCGAAGCCTTTGAGCTGTTTGGCCAGTTGCTCGACGCCGTCAAAAACGAAGTCACCCGTACCCTGATGACCGTGCGCATCGACTCGGGCGAGCAGATCGAGCAGGCGGCCCATGACATTGAAGAGCGAGCCGAGCACATCAGCAACGTGACCTACAGCGCCCCTGACGAGTCGGGTGAGGCCCAAACCGTGTCAGCCGATTTGGCGGGCATGCAGCAAGCCTTTGGCCCGGTGGGCCGCAACGAGCCTTGCCCTTGCGGCAGCGGCAAGAAGTTCAAGCAGTGCCACGGCAAACTCGCCTGAGTGCGATCCACGGACAAAACGGGCTTCGGCCCGTTTTGTCCTTGTGCCGTCCGAATACCGACTCTTTTCCCGAAGGATGTTTATGCCCGTGAATTTGCCCCCTCTGGACCCTGCCCAACTCCAACCCATCGCGGGCGTGCGCATCGGCATCGCCGAAGTGGGCGTGCGCAAAGCCAACCGCAAGGACCTCACGGTGTTCCTGCTGGACGAAGGTGCCAGCGTGGCGGGGGTGTTCACCCGCAACCGCTTTTGCGCCGCCCCGGTGCAGGTTTGCCGCGAGCATTTGGCTGCGGGCAGCGCGGTGCGGGCTTTGGTCATCAACACGGGAAATGCCAACGCGGGCACGGGCGCACCGGGCCTGGCCCATGCCCGCCAGACCTGCGACGCGCTGGCCAAGCTGCTGCAATGCACACCCGCCCAAGTGCTGCCGTTTTCGACCGGCGTGATCATGGAGCCGCTGCCTGTGGACCGCATCGTGGCAGGCTTGCCCGCTGCGCTGGCTGACGCGCAAGCCGCGCACTGGGCCAAGGCCGCCGAAGGCATCATGACCACCGACACCGTGCCCAAGGCGGCCAGCGTGCAGGTGCAAGTGGGCGGCCGGGTCGTGAGCATCACCGGCATCAGCAAGGGCGCGGGCATGATCCGCCCCAACATGGCCACCATGCTGGGCTTTGTGGCCACAGACGCCTGCATTGACCCTGCACTGTTGCCCACGCTGGCCAAGCAGCTGGCCGACGGCTCGTTCAACCGCATCACCATCGATGGCGACACCTCGACCAACGACTCCTTCATGTTGATCGCCACGCACCAGGCAGGTCACGCGCCCATCACTTCGCTGGACAGTGCCGATGGCCAAGCCCTGTTCAAAGGCTTGATGCAAGTGGCCCGCCAACTGGCCCATGCCATCGTGCGCGACGGCGAAGGTGCGACCAAGTTCATCACGGTGCAGGTCGAAGGCGGTCGCACGGGCGAGGAGTGCCGTCAGGTGGCGTATGCGATTGCGCATTCGCCCTTGGTCAAAACCGCTTTCTTTGCCAGCGATCCGAACCTGGGCCGCATTTTGGCGGCCGTGGGCTACGCCGGGATCGACGACCTGGACCAGGGCCTGATCGAGCTGCACCTGGACGATGTGCATGTGGTCTCGCAAGGCGGCCGCCGCGCCGAGTACCGCGAAGAAGACGGTCAACGCGTCATGAAAGGCAGCGAGATCACCGTGCGCGTGGGCCTGGGCCGAGGCACCGCCAGCGACACCGTGTGGACCTGCGACCTGAGCCACGAGTACGTCACCATCAACGCGGATTACCGTTCATGAACGCCTCTTCCAATTCAGCCCTGGACCAGTTGCTGGCCAAAGTCAGCCAGCTGGTGGACCGCATCGAGTCGGTCTTGCCCCAGCCCCTGTCTGCGCCCGACTGGACGCAGGCCATTGCCTGGCGCTACCGCAAACGCTCGTCCGGCCACGGCGTGTTGGAGCCCGTGCGTCATGTGGCGGCCATGACGCTGGCCGACCTGAAGGAAATCGACGACCAGAAGGAAAAACTGCAGCGCAACACCGAGCAGTTTGTGCACGGCCGTCCGGCCAACAACGTGTTGCTCACCGGCGCACGCGGCACCGGCAAGTCATCGCTCATCAAGGCGTGTCTCAACACCTACGCGCCCCAAGGCCTGCGCTTGATTGAAGTGGACAAGGAAGACCTGACAGACCTGCCCGACATCATCGAGGTGGTGGCGGGCCGCCCCGAAAAGTTCGTGGTCTATTGCGACGACCTGAGCTTTGAAGACGGCGAGCCCGGCTACAAAGCCCTCAAGTCAATTCTGGACGGCACCGTGGCGGCTTCTACCCCCAATGTGCTGGTGTACGCCACCAGCAACCGCCGCCACCTGCTGCCCGAGTACATGAGCGAGAACCTCACCTACAAGCACACCGATGACGGCGAGGTGCACCCGGGCGAGGGCGTGGAAGAAAAAATTTCGCTCTCCGAGCGCTTTGGCCTGTGGATCAGTTTCTATCCCTTCTCGCAAGACGAGTACCTGACCATTGCCGGTCAGTGGCTCAGCGCTCTGGGCGCCACGCCTGCGCAAATCGAGGCCGCACGCCCCGATGCGCTGCTGTGGGCTCTGGAGCGCGGCTCGCGCAGCGGCCGTGTGGCCTACCAGTTTGCGCGGGACATGATGGGCCGCCAAGCCGATCCCGCATGAGCGCAGGTTTGCTGGTCGCTGACGGTGAGCGTGCACGCGAAGACCTGAGCGCTGGCCAGTCCGAGCGTGCCGTGGTCGATGTGGCCGTGGGCGTGTTGCTGCAGGCCGATGGCCATTTTTTGCTGACCTCGCGCCCCGAAGGCAAGGTCTACGCAGGCTATTGGGAATTCCCGGGCGGTAAGCTCGAAGCGGGTGAGTCGGTCGAGCAAGCGCTGCGCCGCGAATTGCAGGAAGAGCTGGGCATCACCATCGGTGCCGCGCAGGTGTGGAAAACCCAGATGGTCGATTACCCGCATGCGCTGGTGAGGCTGCACTTTTGCAAAGTGTGGGACTGGCAGGGCGAGCTGCAAATGCGCGAAGCGCAATCACACGCCTGGCAAACCTTGCCCGTGGCTGTGACGCCGGTTTTGCCGGGCACCATGCCCGTGCTGGCCTGGTTGGCCGATGAGCGTGCGTTCACAGGGGCCACCCACGCTTGAACGCCGCCTGAATCCCAAGGGGTTCGGTCCGATCACTGCAAACGTGGATCGCCAAAGGGCTCGTCAGGTGGGGTGTCGTCGGGCAGTTTGAACTCTTCGCTGGCCCAGGCCCCCAAATCCACGCCCTTGCAGCGGGCGCTGCAAAACGGCCGATAGGGGTTGTGGGGGCTGTAAAGGCTGGTGCCTGCGCAGGCGGGGCAGCGCACTTTGCGGGGCGCGAAGTCTTGGGGCTGGTTCGAGTCGCTCATGCGCACAAAGCCATCTCAAAGGCCACGTCATCGGTGGTGGCCACCAGTTTGCCATCGCTTTGCTGGCGCATCATGCGGATCACCACCAACAAACGGTTACAGCTGATCTCGGGCGTGATGCCCAAAGACGGGTCGATTTTGAGGCGCAACAGCTGAAAGGTGCGCCCTTGCGGCAGGTTTTGTTGCAGCTGACCGGCCGTGGCCATGACCTTCTGGCTGCTGCCGGATTCGCGCAGCATTTGCAGCAGCAACTTGACGGCTTGGGCCAAGGGGCCAAACGGTGCGACCCATTGCGACAAGTCGTGGGCGCGGCTGGCGGCGTCGTGGTGTTGCCAGGCGTGGTAAGCGGGCAGGTCAAATTCGCAGGTGCCGCCGGGTATCACGGCGCGGCTGCGCAAGGCCATCAGGAAGTCGTTGTCGTTCAGGCTTTGGCCGATCTTGCCGCTGACCTGGTTGAGTGCTTCAAAGTGTTCATCCAGCTGGGCAATCACGCCGTCCAGCGCTTTTTCGGAGATGGCGGGGTTGCCCCGGTAGCCGTTGTAGAGCTGTTTTTGGCGTTCCAGGTCTTTGAGCACATCGGATTTGAGCTCCGAGCGCGAAGCCACCTCGATGATCTCGAACAAAGTGGTCAGCGCAAAGTGGTGGTCCAAGGCCTCGGTGCGGGCCATCAATTGGCCCAGGCGGTTGAACAGTTGCTGCAGCCGCAGGTAAGTGCGGATGCGTTCGTTGAAGGGGTATTCGTACAGTATCACGCGGCGTCTTCCAGTGCCGCCATCATAGCCCGAAGTCAGCGGCCACTTGGGCCACTTCCGCCTCCAATTCGGCCAGACTCAGACCTTGGTTGAAGATCACCACATCGGCGCAAGCCAGGCGCTGCGCACGGCTCACTTGCAGGGACACGATGCGGTCAATTTCTTCGGCGGCCAGGCCGCTGCGGGCCATGACGCGCTGGCGTTGGGTGTCGGCGTCGCAGTCCACCACGACCACCCGGTCCACCTGTTTGCGCCAGCGTTCGCCCGACTCCACCAGCAAGGGCACATCGAACACCAGCACGCGATGACCGTTGTGCACGGCGGCTTGCGCTTGCTCGGCCGTGATCTGGCTCACCAAGGGGTGAATGATGGCTTCGAGCTGTTTTTTGGCTTCGGGATTCTGGAAGACGGTTTCGCGCATGGCTTGTCGGTCCATCGCGCCCTCGGTGTCGATCATGGCGGGCCCGAACGCCTGCACAATGGCGGCGATGGCCCGGCCGCCCGGCGCGGTCACGCTGCGTGAAATCGCGTCGGCATCGATCACGGCAGCCCCCCGGGCGGCCAGCATGCCAGCCACGGTGCTTTTGCCGCTGCCGATGCCGCCCGTCAGGCCAATGCGCCAAATTCGTTGAGTGTTCATGGTGTTACAGCAGGCAAGCCGGGCAGGGGCCCCAAGGCCATGACCCACAGGCCCGCCAAGGCCAAAAAAGGACCAAAGGGAATATAGCCGTCTTCGGGCATGCGCTGGCGCAGGCGCAAGAGCAGGCCACCTGCCACGCCCGTGATCGATGCGATCAGAACGAGCGACAGCAAAGCAGGCCAGCCCAGCCAGGCACCCAGGGCCGCCAGCAGTTTGAAGTCGCCTTGGCCCATGCCCTCTTTGCCGGTCACGCCTTTGAACAGCCAAAACACCGTCCATAAAAACACATAACCCGCCACAGCCCCCCACAAGGCTGTGCTCAGGCCGACATGGCTCAGCCCCAGACTGGCGGCGAGCAGGCCTGACCACACCAAAGGCTGGGTGATGGCATCGGGCAGCAAGGTGGTGTCGGCGTCGATGGCGGCCAGGGTGATCAAGGCGCTCGCAAAACCTGCCCAGGCCAAGGCGCTCAAGCTCAAGCCGTACTGGCCGAAGCTCCACACAAACACGGCGGCCGTGGCCAGCTCGATGGCCGGGTCACGCCAGCCAATGCTGCAGGCGCACTGGCTGCAGCGGCCTTGGAGGCGCAGGTAGCTGAGGACCGGGATTTTTTCAGTCCACGGCAGCACGTGGCCACACTGGGGGCAATGCGAACCGGGGACGGCGATGTTGTAAGGGCGGACTGCAGGGCTTTCTGCGCCATCTTCGGCATGGGCGCTGGCAGCCGCCCATTGCGCCTCCAGCATGCGGGGCAAGCGGTGGACGACCACATTCAAAAAGCTGCCCACCACCAGGCCCAGCAGCGCTACAGCGCCCCAAAGGAATCCGTCGGCGGCCATTTCAGAACAACTGACCCAAGCGAAATATCGGCAAATACATGGCCACGAGAATACCGCCAATCAGACCGCCCAGCACGACAATGATCAAGGGTTCGAGCAAACTCGACAAACCGTTGACCCGGTCGTCCACTTCGGTTTCCATCAAACCCCCAGCTCGCGCCAGCAAGCTGTCCATGGCGCCGGTTTCTTCGCCCGTGGCGCACAGCTGGACGATCATGTCTGGAAAGCGCCCGCTGCGGGCCATGCCTTCACTCAGTCGGCCGCCTTGAACCACTTGCCTTTGCAGCTGTGTTGTCACGCGCTCATACACCGCGTGGTCGCAGGCCTGTGCCACGGGCCCGAGGGCTTCGCTCAGGGGCACGCCTGCTGCCAACAAGGCCGACAGGGTTTGCGCCCAACGTGCGACCACCGCGGTGCCGATCAGTGGCCCCAGCAGCGGCAACTTGAGCAGCCAACGGTCGCGCAAGGCCTGGATGCGGGCTTGAGCACCCTGCGGGCGCTGCCAGAGCCAGAAGCCGAGCAGCACAGCCAAAGCGGCCAGAGGACCGGCCGAGCTCAGGCCTTCACTCAGTGCCACCACCATTTGGGTCGCCCATGGCAAATCGGCCCCGAAGGACTGGAAAACTTCTTCGAACACCGGCACCACGAACACCAAAATCAGCACCAGCACCGCGATGGCCACCGCCATGACCACGCAGGGGTACATCAGGGCCGAGCGCACGCGTGAGCGCAGGGCTTCGTTTTTCTCCAGGGTGTGCGCCAGGCGCTCCACCATGGTGTCCAGGATGCCCGCGGCCTCGCCCGCTTGCACCATGCTGGTGTACAGCCCCGAAAAGTGGCTCGGGTGTCGGGCCAGGGCCTGGTGCAAGGCCGACCCGGACGCCACATCGTCACGCACCGCCTGCATCACCTCCATCAGGATGATGGCGTTGAGGCTGCGGGTGAGCATGTCCAGGGCCTGCAGCAAGGGCACGCCCGCGCGCAACAGCGCCGCCAGCTGCCGTGTCATCAGTGACAGGTCGGCGGGCCGCACGCGGGCAGGGCTTTCCATCCACAGGCGCTGCACGCGAATGTGCCGCACGCCTTGTCGGCGCAGTTGCGCACGGGCCAGGCCGGCCTCTTGCGCCTGCAGCCGCCCTTGCACCGGGCGGTCTTGGGCGTCGCGCCCTTGCCAGGCGAAAACAGGGGTTTTGCTCATGCGCCGTCCCGCGTGTTGGCCAGCACCTCGTCCAGCGAGGTGATGCCTTGCAAGACCTTGCGCAAACCCGCTGCGCGAAGGCCGATCACGCCTTCGCGAAGGGCCTGTTGGGCCAACACCTGGCGGCCCACTTCTTGCAGAATCAGGGCCTGCATGTCGGCGCTCACGGGCATGACCTGAAAAATCCCGGTGCGCCCTGAAAACCCTTTGTGGCAATGCGCACAGCCCACGGGTTGCCAGACCTCCACCTCGTGGCCGCTCAGCCAAGCTGGGGGCATGCCTGCTTGCACCAAGACGGCGGCAGGCAGTTTCACGGGCGCCTTGCACAGCGGGCACAGGCAGCGCACCAGGCGCTGCGCCGTGATCAGGCTGACGCTGGCCGCGATGTTGTAGGGGGCGACGCCCATGTTGCGCAGGCGCACCAGCGTGCCGGGTGCATCGTTCGTGTGCAAGGTGGACAACACCAGATGCCCCGTTTGTGCCGCCTGGATGGCGATGTTGGCCGTCTCCAGGTCGCGCACCTCACCCACCATCAAGACATCCGGGTCTTGCCGCAGAAAAGCCCGCAAGGCGATGGCAAAGGTCAGGCCGGGTTTGTCTTGCACATTCACCTGGTTGATGCCCTGCAGCTGGATCTCGCAAGGGTCTTCCACTGTGGCGATGTTCACCTCTGATGTGTTGAGCCGGTTCAGGCAGGCGTAGAGCGATTGGGTCTTGCCCGAGCCGGTCGGCCCGGTCACCAGCACCATGCCGTGCGGGCGCTGAATCGCCTCCAGCAAACGGGCCAGGTCCTCTGGCTCGTAGCCCAGCTGGGTCAAATCCAGCTGGACCTGTTCGGCGTCCAGCACCCGGATGACCAGCTTTTCGCCAAACAAGGTGGGCAAGGTGCTGATGCGCAAATCCAGCTCGCGACCGCTGGCCAGCTGCAGTTTCATGCGACCGTCCTGCGGCAGGCGTTTTTCGGCGATGTCCAGCCGCGACAGCACCTTGATGCGCGAAGCCAGACGGTCTTTCAGCGCGATGGCTGGGGTGGCCACTTCGCGCAACTCGCCGTCGATGCGCATGCGCACCCGGTAATGGTGCTCGTACGGCTCAAAGTGCAAATCCGAGGCTTTCAGTGCAACCGCCTGCTCCAGCAGTTGCTGCACCAAATGCACCACAGGCGCGTCGTCGACGGCCCCCGATTTGGGCCGGTTGCTGAGGGGCTCCAGCATGGCGTCTCCCTGAATACTTTTGTTTTTGGCCAGCGCATCATGAGCCCCATTGGGCGGTTTGTAAATGCACCGGCTCAAAACCGCGCAGTTTTTTCAGGGCTGCGCCGTCTGGGCGCTTTGCTCAGACGAATTTGACCGGCTGGTATTGCGGGTCGGTGTGCTCGCAGGCCTCGGCTTTGGCGCAGGGCATCTGGCACAGTTCGCGGTCGGTCACCGGGCAAGCGCGGTTGAAAGTCACCACATGGTCCACCTCGGCGCGGATGCCGATCCATTCGCCCAGTTTGTGGTCGTGGTGGCTGGGCACATGGGCCATGAGCAGGTCGCCGCTGGCCAGGCGCAAGGTGTACAAAAATTCCGAACCCCGGAAGGCCTTGCGGATGATCTGCGCTTTCACCGGGGCATCGTCGTCGTGCACGATGTCGTCGGCCCGCAGCAGCACATCGCATTGGCCGCCTTCAAAAGCGCAGGGCAGGGGGCATTCGGCCACGTCGGTCAGCTGGCCAACGGGCGTGTCCACCACCACTTGTCCATTGACTTCGCTCAGGGTGGCCGGGGTGAATACGCCGTGGCCAATGAAGTCGGCCACAAAACGGGTGGCCGGGCGGTGGTAGAGGCTGTAGGCGTCGTCCCACTGGTGCAGCTGGCCTCCGTTCATGACGCCAATCACGTCGCCAATCGCAAAGGCTTCCAGCTGGTCGTGTGTGACCAGCAGTGCGGTGGCCTTGGCGGCTTTGAGGATGTTGCGCACCTCGTGGGCCAGGCGCTCGCGCAGGTCGATGTCGAGGTTGGAAAACGGCTCGTCCAGCAGCAGCAGGTCGGGTTGAGGTGCCAGCGCACGGGCCAGGGCCACGCGTTGTTGCTGGCCGCCCGAGAGTTCGTGCGGGAAGCGCTTTTGCACACCTTCCAAGCCCACCAGTTTGAGGACTTCGGCCACGCGAGTTTGGCGCTCGGCCTTGGGCAGGTGTTCCAGCCCAAAGCCCACATTGCGGCCCACGTCCATGTGCGGAAACAGCGCGTAGTCCTGGAACACCATGCCAATGCGGCGGCGTTCGGCCGGCTCGGTGTGGTTTTTGTCGCTGACCACCCGGCTGGACAGCAAAATCTGCCCGTCTGTGACCGGCTCCAGACCTGCCACCGCCCGCAGCAAGGTGGTCTTGCCGCAACCCGAGGGGCCGATCAACACACCAATGTCCCCCGAGCGCAGGCCCAGGTTCACCCCCCGCACGGCAGGCGTGGTGCTGCCGGGGTATTGGATGTCGAGTTGGCGCAGTTCCAGAAACATGTCTGGGATTGTAGGCAGGTTGGCTGAAGTCCCGCCTTGGAACTGGTATCGGTGCTGTGCGGCCATGGACCCCGGGTCTTCGCCCGGGGTGGCGGGGTGGACCGGGGCTTTCAGGGGGCGGCTTCTACAATAGCCCCGATATGTTGACCTCCTTGGCCCGCCGTTTATCGGGGCTCCCTTCCTTGCTCTTCGCTTTGCTGGCGCTGGCTTTGGCCTTGCCGGTGCTGGCCGTGCTCGGCTCGTGGCTGCAGTGGAGCGGCGAGAGCGCCAGCATCTTGCGCGAGATGGCCGCCACCGTGCTGCCCGATTACGCACTCACATCGCTGGGCCTGTGCCTCATGGTGGCGGTGGGCGTGACGGTGCTGGGCCTGGCCACGGCGGCCCTGGTGACCTTGTTTGATTTTCCGGGGCGTGGCGTTTTTGAATGGCTGCTGCTGTTGCCGCTGGCCATGCCCGCTTATGTGGTGGCTTATGCCTACACCGACTTTTTGCAGTTCAGTGGTCCGCTGCAGGTGGCCCTGCGCGAGGCGCTGGGCTTGCAGGGGCGCTTGTGGCCCGATGTGCGCAGCGTCTGGGGTGCGGCCCTGGTGTTCACCTTGTCGCTCTACCCCTATGTGTATTTGCTGGCCCGAACCGCCTTGGTCGAGCGGGCTGCAGGCCTGATGGAAGCGGCCCGTCTGTTGGGTGCGCCCCTGTCCCGCCGCATTCGCGAAATCGCCTTGCCATTGGCCCGCCCGGCCGTGGCCGCAGGCGTGGCGTTGGCGCTCATGGAAACCCTGGCCGACTTTGGCGTGTCCAGCTACTTCGGCATCCAGACCTTCACGGCGGGCATCTACAAAGCCTGGTTGTCCATGGACAACCGCATCGCTGCGGCCCAATTGGCCACGGTGCTCTTGGCCGTGGTGGTGCTTTTGCTTCAGCTGGAGCAACGCGCCCAAAAGCGCATGCGCTTCAACCAGGGGCGTGGTTTGCGCCAGGGCTCGGCCGAGGCCCAGCCGGTGCAGTTGCACGGCACGCGCCGCGTGCTGGCGTGGACGGTGTGCAGCGTGCCGGTGCTGCTGGGCTTTGTGCTGCCGGTGCTCATCATGCTGCGCGCTTTGGTGGGCGAGACGACCGAGATGCCCTGGGAGCGCTTTGGCCAATGGGCCTGGACCAGCTTGCGCCTGGGCGCGGTGACCGCTGTGCTGGCCGTGGGCGTGGCTCTGGCGCTGGCTTTCAGCGTGCGCACCCGGGCCGACCGCATCAGCCAGGGCGCCATCCAGCTGGTGGGTTTGGGCTATGCCATTCCCGGTGCGGTGGTGGTGGTGGGTTTGCTTTTGCCGGTGGGCTGGATTCAGCAAACCTGGCCCGCCTCGTCGGCGGGGGCCTGGATCACGGCCACCTCACTCGGCTTGGTGTGGGCCTATCTGGTGCGCTTTTGCGCTGTTGCGCTGCAGTCGGTGCAAAGTGGCTATGCGCGCATTCCCGGCAGTCTGGATGATTCGGCCCGTATGCTCGGCGTGACCGGCTGGGGCTTGATGCGCCGTGTGCACGCACCGCTGCTTCAGCGCACCACCATGGCCGCCGCCTTGCTGGTGTTTGTGGACGTGATGAAGGAGCTGCCCGCCACCATGGTGCTGCGCCCCTTCAACAGCGACACCCTGGCCGTGGTGGCCTACCAGCTGGCGCGCGATGAGCGCCTGGGCGAGGCCGCGCTGCCTTCGCTGGCCTTGGTGCTGGTGGGCTTGATCCCGGTCATCATGCTCAGCCGGACCTTGCGGCAAACCCGGACCTGAAGACACCCGCAGCGGCGCTGGGTTGAGCCCGAGGGCTTCAGTCCCGTGGTTTCAGCAGGGACCGCTCTTCGAGGATCTGCCGCACGATGGCGTGGGCGTGGTCTTCGGTGATGTTGAAAGCCTGGCGCAAGTGTTCGATGGTGCGCCGTTCTTTGGCGCTGACTTGCCCGTCTTTGAGGATTTCTTCGATTTCCGTGGCGAATTCCAGCTCCTGGGTCCTGACCCGGGTGGCAAAGGCCGAAGCCACGATGCCGGTCAGCAAAGCCACGGTGAAAACCCCTGACAAAGCGGTGAACGCGCCAATGACTTTGCCCCAGGCCGACAGCGGCGTGACGTCGCCATAACCCACGGTGGTGACGGTGACGATGGACCACCACATGGCGTCGGGGATGGTGCCCAGCTTGTCAGGCTGCAGGGCGTGCTCGGCGTAGTACATCAGGCAAGAGGTGATCAGGATGGACAAGGCCAGCAGGTACAGCGCAGAAATGAAGGCGTCCCTTTCGGCATAAATCGAGGCCATCAGGTCTTCGAGCGCGGTGGAATAGTGCGACAACTTCAGGATGCGCATGACCCGGATCACCCGCAAAAACCGCAAATCCATGCCGGGCAGCAAGGTTTGCAAGAAGAAGGGCAAAACGGCGAGCAGGTCGATCAGGCCATGAAAACTCAACATGTAAGCCAGGCGACGACGGGAGACGGTTTGTCTGGCGTGTCGGGGTTTTTCTGCGGCGGTCCAGATGCGCAGCAGGTACTCCGCGCTGAAAAAGACGATGGACAGTGCTTCAAAGCGCGCCAGTGCCAGCGGGTATTGGGCATCGATGGCGGGCACCGAGGCCAGGATCACGGCCGCGACATTCCCCAGCACCATCAGGGTCAGCACCCATGAGAACAGCTGGGCGACTTTTTTGTCTTTGTGGCTTTGGAGTTCAAGAATCAGGAACAAGCGGTGTCTGAGCGGGTGGTGTGCGTGCATGGGCGCATCTTAGACAAGAAGCCTTGCGGCCAAGCCGGACATGAACTGGGCCGATAATTCCATCAGCCATCACCGATGTATTCGGATGGACCCTTGCCCCTGTCACCCCAAGGACGATTGCCATGAAACCTTCAGACGCTTTGACCGCCCGACCCGAGGTGCATGGTTTTTTTGACCCCGGCACCTGGACGGTGACGTATGTGGTCCATGCCCCGCAGGGCAGGGCGTGCGCCGTCATCGACTCGGTGCTGGACTACGACCCCAAGTCAGGGCGCACGAGCACGACTTCGGCCGACAAGGTGATCGACTACGTGCGCAACCAGGGTTTGCAGGTGGCCTGGATTCTGGAAACCCACGCCCACGCAGACCACCTGAGCGCAGCGCCCTACCTGAAAGCGCAGCTGGGCGGCCAAATCGCCATTGGCGCCCAGATCACGGCCGTGCAAAAAGTCTTTAAGGGCGTTTTCAACCTGGAGCCTGACTTTGCGGTGGACGGCCGCCAGTTTGACCGTTTGCTGGCCGACGGAGAGAGCCTGCCCCTGGGCAACTTGCAGATACAGGCCATGTCGGTGCCCGGGCACACACCGGCTTGCATGGCCTACCAGGTGGGCGATGCCGTGTTTGTCGGCGACACCCTGTTCATGCCCGATGTGGGGTCGGCGCGTTGTGATTTCCCGGGGGGTGATGCGCGGGCCTTGTACGCGTCGGTGCAAAAAATCCTGAGTCTGCCGCCGCAAACCCGCCTGTTCATGTGCCACGATTACCCGCCCGAGGGGCGGGCCGTGCAGTACGAAACCACGGTGGCGGCGCAGCGTGCGGGCAACATCCACCTGAAAGACGGCACCAGCGAGGCCGACTTTGTGCGCATGCGCACCGCTCGGGATGCCACCTTGGCCATGCCGGTTTTGATCCTGCCTGCGGTGCAGGTCAACATCCGTGCGGGCGAGATGCCCCCGGCCGAGACCAATGGCGTGGCCTATTTGAAGATACCCCTGAACGCCCTGTGAGCTGACTACAGTCCCGGCAAGCGCATGGCCCTTGTGGGAGGGGCAGGCTCCCCATCGGCGTCATATCTTCATTTGTGCATAAGCAAACAACAAATGATTGGTTTGAAATGGCCGCAAACCCCGCCAGAATGCGAAGCTTCCACATTTGAGCACCCGATCCGGGTCCAGGTCGAGCAAAAAACCATGGTTGCAAACCCCGCCCCCCGCACAGGCCCTGCCCTGGCCGAATCCGATGCGGTCTTTGAAAAGGCCGCCGAGGTGTTTCGTGTCATGTCGGCGCCCATGCGGCTGCGCATCATCAGCGCTTTGTGCGACGGTGAAAAAAACGTGGGGCAATTGCTGGCCGAGATCGCCACCACCCAGCCCAACATGTCGCAGCACCTGAACACGCTGTTTGTGGCGGGTGTGCTGGGCAAGCGGCGTGAGGGGGTACAGATTTATTACCGCATCGCCAATGAACAGGTGGTCGCTTTGTGTCGGACCATGTGCTCACAGCTCACTGCGGCATTGCATTGACACGACAATCCCCCTCCATTGGGACCATTCGGAAGGAAAAACCATGAAGATCCACCACTTTTTTCTGGCATCGGCCGTCTGGATGGCCGCAGGTGCTTCACAGGCGCAGTCTGCCGATGCTGCCCAGGTGCGCAGTTGGGCGGCCTCTTGCGCCGCTTGCCACGGCACCGATGGCCATGCCCAACCCGGCATGGCCGCTTTGGCCGGTGTGCCCAAGGACTTGATCGTGCAGAAAATGCTCGACTACAAGGCCGGCCGCGTGCCCACCGCCACCCTCATGCACCAACTGGCCAAGGGTTACTCGGACGAGCAGATCAGCGCCATCGCGGCTTACTTTGCCGCGCAAAAGAAATAAGGACACATCGCCATGCAACGTCGTCAATTTTTGCAGACCGGTTCTGTGCTGGGGGCCATGGGCCTGGTGTCGGGTTGTGCCACCGTGGGGGGTGGCAGCGGCCCCAAGGTGGTGGTGATCGGGGGCGGTTACGCGGGGGCCACGGCCGCCAAGTACATCCGCATGTGGTCCGGACAGAAAATCCAGGTCACCCTGGTCGAGCCCAATGAGGTCTTTGTGTCCTGCCCCATCTCCAACCTGGTGATCGGCGGCAGCAAGACCATGGCCGACATCACCACCCCCTACGACAATCTGACCCGGCGTCACGGCGTGCAGATCGTCAAGGACCGGGTCAACAGCATCGATGCCGACAAGCGCATCGTCAAGCTGGCCGGTGGTGCCGAGTTGACCTATGACCGCCTGATCGTCTCGCCCGGCGTGGACTTCATGTGGGAAGCGCTGCCCGGCATGAACAAGCCTGGCGCCAAAGACAAAGTCATGCACGCCTGGAAAGCGGGCGCTCAGACCCTCACGCTGCGCAAGCAACTCGAAGCCATGCCCGATGGCGGCGTGTTCGCCATGGCGATCCCGCTGGCGCCTTACCGCTGCCCGCCTGGCCCTTACGAGCGGGCCTGCCAGGTGGCCGACTACTTCAGCAAAGCCAAGCCCAAGAGCAAGGTGCTGATTCTGGACGCCAACGACGACGTGACCTCCAAAGGGGCTTTGTTCAAGAAGGCCTGGGCCGAGCGCTACAAAGGCATCATCGACTACCGCAGCAAACACCAGCTGACCGACGTCGATGTGGCAGCCAACACCTTGAAGTTCGAGTTCAACGACGACGTCAAGGCCAATGTGCTCAACGTCATCCCGGGCATGCGTGCCGGTGACATCGCGGTCAACTCGGGTTTGGCCACGGCCAACAAGCGCTGGTGTGAGGTGGACTTTTTGACCTTCGAATCCAAGGTCGCCAAAAACGTGCACGTGCTGGGCGACTCGATCCAGATTGCACCAGGCATGCCCAAGTCGGGTCACATGGCCAACCAGCACGGCAAGACCTGTGCGGCGGCCGTGGTGGCCTTGCTCACCGACCAGCCGGTGAACACCTTGCCGATCTACAACAACACCTGCTACAGCTTCGTCAGTGCCGAAGAAGTGGTGCATGTGGCCAGCGTGCACCGTTACGACGCCGCGCAAAAAACCATGCTCACGGTGCCTGGCTCGGGCGGTTTGTCGAGCGCGGCCAATGCCGTCGAAGGTCATTACGCACTGGCCTGGGCGCGCAACATCTGGGCCGACACCCTGGCCTGACCTGCATGCCGATCCACCACACGCCCGGTCACACCCGCCGTCAACTGCTGCAAGGCACTGCAGCAGCGGGCGTGTGCGCGTCGCTGGGGGCATGGCCCACTTTGGCCGTGGCGGCATCGCCCGCTTTCGAGGCCAAAACCTTGGCCCAGGTGGCCAAGGCCCTGGGGGCGAAATCGGTCACGGCCAGCGCCGATGTGCGCCTGAATACCCTGGACTACGCCGAAAACGGGGCGGCGGTGCCGGTGGACATCGGCACTTCTTTGTCGGGGGTCGAGCGCATCGGCCTGTTTGTTGAAAAGAACCCCACGCCGCTGATCGCAGTTTTCCAGACTGGCGAATCGGTCGACACCGCCTTGACCGTGCACACCAAGATGGCCCAGACCTCGGCGGTGTTCGCCCTGGTGATCCTGGCCGATGGCCGGGCCCTGTTTGCAAAAAAAGACGTCAAGGTGGTGCTGGGCAGCTGTGGCGCGGTGTCCGAGACCCCGGACAACGTGGACGCCAAACGCGCCACCGAGCCCACGCGCATCCGCGTGCAAATTCAGGGCGATTCAGCGCTTGTACGCATGCGCATGGCCCACGAGATGGAGTCCGGCCAACGCAAGAACGCCGCGGGCAAACTGGTGCCTGCCTGGCACATCGACCAGGTGACCGTGCAGCTCAACGGCAAACCGGTCCTCACGGCCGACTGGGGCCCGGGTGTTTCGCGCAACCCCTATTTGCAATTCACGCTCAAAAAAGCCAAGGCGGGCGACAAGCTCACCGTCGTCTGGCGCGACAATAAAGGCGCACTGCGTTCGGACGATCAGCTGCTGGTGTGACGGGTCTGATGGCGCTCCAACCATGCAGATGGATGCGATAGATTTTTACCGCATTAAGAAATAGAAAAACAGTCGTTTGAGTTTTAACGGATCACTTCCAGAATCCATGCCATCAGCTTTTTGATGTGTATTTTTGGAGTGATCCCTTGAAAACAAAACACCCTTTTCTCAAATTCGCTGCGCTGCTGACCTTGACCTTGTCGGGTCTGACGGTGCAAGCCCAAGCGCCCATCAGCCTGCTCAATGTGTCTTACGACCCGACCCGCGAGCTGTACGCCGAATTCAACCAGGCCTTTGCCAAACATTGGAGGGCCAAAACAGGCCAGGATGTGAGCTTCAAGCAGTCGCACGGCGGCTCGGGCAAACAAGCCCGCTCCATCATTGACGGCTTGGACGCCGACGTGGCCACCCTGGCCTTGGCCGGTGACACCGACGCCCTGCACAAAAACGGCAACCTGATCCCCAAAGACTGGCAAAAGCGCTTGCCGCACAACAGCTCGCCCTACACCTCGACCATCGTGCTGGTGGTGCGTGCGGGCAACCCTAAAGGCATCCGCGACTGGGACGACCTGGTCAAGCCGGGCATCAGTGTGATCACGCCTAACCCCAAAACATCGGGCGGCGCCCGCTGGAACTACCTCGCGGCTTGGGAGTTTGCCAAGCGCCAGTACGGCAGCGAAGCCAAGGCCAAAGACTTCGTGACCGCGCTGTATAAAAACGTGCCCGTGCTCGACACCGGGGCGCGGGGCTCGTCCATCACCTTTGCGCAGCGTGCGCAGGGCGATGTGTTCATCAGCTGGGAAAACGAAGCCAACCTGCTGGAAAAGGAGTTTGGCAGCAAGATTGACGTGGTCTACCCGTCCATCAGCATCCTGGCCGAACCCGCGGTGACCGTGGTCGACAAAAACGTGGACCGCAAAGGCACCCGCGCAGTGGCGCAGGCTTATCTGGAATTTCTCTACACCGACGAAGGCCAAGACATCGCTGGCAAAAATTTCTACCGCCCGATCTCGCCCAAGGCCCAGGCCAAATACGCCAAGCAGTTTCCCAAGCTCAAGCTCTTCACCATCGACCAGGCCTTTGGTGGCTGGGAAAAAGCCGACAAAGCCCACTTTGCCGACGGCGGCACTTTCGATCAGATTTACAGCAAGAAGTGATCGTGTATCAGACCGTCCAGCACCGTCTTGACGGTTGACCCAAGCCCGCAGGTGTTCGCGCCTTGCGGGCTTTTTTCAGGGGTTTCGGTATCAGCGGTGACCGCTCACCCCAGCGGCTTACCGGAAAGCCCACCACAGCCGCAAGGTGAGGCGCCGCACCGACGCCGCAGCGCGGGGCACTTAGCCTTTCAGGGTCAGGACAGCGAAGTGAAAGCCGCGCGCCGTCCGGCCGACTTTTCCATTTGGCGTGCGATGTTACCGCAGACCAGATCGCACAACGCAAAGATCGAAGGATCGGCGATGCGGTAGTAGGCGCTGGTGCCTCGGCTTTCGCGCTCGACCAGGCCTTGTTGCGTCATCAGGGCCAGGTGGCGCGAGACGTTGGCGGCAGTGAAGCCACACATCTGGGCCAGCTCGCCCACATTGCGCTCACCCGAACGCAGGATGTTGAGGATTTGCAGCCGCGTGGGCTCGGCCAGTACCTGGAAGTAGGCCGCAACTTCCACCAACGCGCCTTCTGGCAACTGTTCCATGGGGGTGCACTCCTGAGGTTGGGGGGATTGTTTCATGGGTGGATGGACCGTGTTGTATTTTTTATTGTATCATTGCATAATCAAGCAATCAGTTAAATAAGCAAATAACAATTGATGAAGGACCAAACCATGCAACGCTTCTCCCTGCTGACCTTGGTCATGGGCGTATCCCTTGTCACATCCTTCTGGGCGCAAAGCACGGCCATGGCCGCCAATGCGGCGTCCTTGAAGGTGATCGCGGTGCAAAGCAGCGCGGCGGGTCAGGCCGACAGCAGCCTGGATGCCGTGGTCGAGGCGGTCCGCCAGACCACCTTGTCCACCCAGGTGGCCGGTGCGGTGGTGGCCTTGCGCGTCAAGGCGGGCGATCAGGTCAAGGCCGGGCAGGAGTTGCTGCGCATCGATGCGCGTGCCGCCCAGCAAGGCGTGGTGGGGTCCACGGCCCAGGTTGAGGCGGCGCAGGCCCAACTGGCTGTGGCCAGCCAGGAACTGGCGCGGCAAAAACAGCTGCTGCAAAAACAGTACATCAGCCAGGCCGCGTTTGAGCGTGCACAAGCCCAGTGGGACGCGGCCAAGGCGCAGGTGAAAGCCATGCAGGCCCAGACCCAGGCCGCACAAACGCAGTCGGGCTTTTTCATCGTCAACGCGCCCTATACCGGTGTGGTGAGCGATGTGCAAGTCACTTTGGGTGACATGGCCATGCCGGGCCGGGCCTTGATCACCCTGCACGATCCGTCGGCCTTGCGCGTCACGGCGGCGGTGCCTCAGGCCATGCTGGCGTCGGTGGGTGCCCAGCCCAAGGCGGTCCGTTATGAACTGCCTGGTGTGGCGGGCCACAGCACGCCGCAAGTGCCGCAGCAGGTGCAGGTGCTGCCCTCCGTGGACCCGGTCACACACACCGGTCAGGTCCGTCTGGGTTTGCCCGCTGGCATCGAGGGGCTGGCCCCGGGCATGTTCGCGCGGGTTTGGCTGCCAGGTGCTGTCAATGGCAAATCTGTGGCGCCGCGCCTGTATTTGCCCGCCAGCGCCATCGTGCGCCGGGCGGAGATGACGGGGGTCTACGTGATCAATGCCCAGGGCCAGCCCAGCCTGCGCCAGGTGCGACTGGGGCAGACGGTGGGCGAGCGGGTGGAGGTGCTCAGCGGCTTGCGTGCGGACGACAAGGTGGCTGCCGAGCCGCAGCTGGCGGGCGCGGTGCGCTGAAAGGGCCTGGACATGAACGAGCCCCGCCACATGAACACAAACATGAGCATTTCCGGCCGCATCGCAGCCCTGTTCCAGAGCGCGCAGATCACGCCGCTCTTGGCACTGGTGGCTTTGCTGCTGGGCATTTTTGCGGTGATGGTCACGCCGCGTGAAGAGGAACCCCAGATCAATGTGACCATGGCCAATGTGCTGGTGCCTTTCCCGGGTGCGGCCGTGCGCGATGTGGAGCAGATGGTGGCGGTGCCGGCCGAGCAGGTGCTCTCGCGCATCGTGGGCGTGGAGCACGTCATGTCGGTGTCGCGTCCGGGTGTGGCGGTCCTCACGGTGCAGTTCAAGGTGGGCGTGCCGCGCTCCGAAGCCCTGGTGCGTTTGCACGACACGATCCGCGACAACGCCGACTGGCTGCCCAAGGGTCTGGGTGTGATGGAGCCCTTGATCAAACCCAAAGGCGTGGACGATGTGCCCATCGTCACGCTGACCTTGTTCAGCAAGAACACCGAGACCGGAGCCTACAGCCTGGAGCGCGTGGCGCACAGCATGGAGGCCGACCTCAAACGCGTCAAAGGCACGCAGGACGTGCAGACCCTCGGCGGCCCCGAGCGTGCCGTGCTGGTGCAGATCGAGCCCGAGCGCATGGCCGGTTTTGGCGTCACGGTGAGTGATCTGCGCATGGCCTTGCAGTCGGCCAACTCGGGGCTGCCCGTGGGCGAGCTGATCGCGGGCAACAAAAGTGTGAGCATCGAGGCCGGGCCATTCCTGTCGCAAGCGGCCGATGTGGCCGATCTGGTGGTGGGTGTGCAAGGCGGCCGCCCCGTGTTTCTGAAAGATGTGGCCAAAGTGGAAGAAGGTCCCTTGCCTGCCACACGCTATGTGACGCACGGCCTGGGCCAAGCCGCTGGCGGCGGCGAATACCCCGCTGTGACTTTGGCCATCACCAAAAAACCGGGTGAAAACGCCATCGACGTGGCCAATGCGGTGATGGACCGTGTGGCGGCGCTGCGCGGCACGGTGATCCCGGCGGATGTGGAGGTGGCCGAGACGCGCAACTACGGCGCCACGGCCAACGACAAGGCGCAAAAGCTGATCCAGAAGCTGCTGTTTGCCACCGCCTCGGTGGTGGCGCTGGTGTTCATTGCGCTGGGCAAGCGCGAGGCAGCGATTGTGGGCACGGCCGTCATCCTGACGCTCACGGTGACGCTGTTCGCCTCGTGGGCCTGGGGCTTCACGCTCAACCGCGTGTCGCTGTTTGCGCTGATTTTTTCGATCGGCATTCTGGTGGACGATGCCATCGTGGTGGTGGAAAACATCCACCGCCACCAGCAGTTGTACCCGGGCAAGACGCTGGCCGAGATCATTCCCGGTGCGGTCGATGAAGTGGGCGGCCCCACAATTTTGGCCACGCTCACCGTGATTGCCGCGCTCTTGCCCATGGCCTTTGTGAGTGGTTTGATGGGCCCGTACATGAGCCCGATCCCGATCAACGCCAGCATGGGCATGCTGCTCTCGTTGGTCATTGCCTTTGTCGTCACGCCCTGGCTGGCGCGCATCTGGATGAAGGCTTCGCATGCCGACGCTGCGCACGCAGCACCGACCGGTTTGGCAGCCAAGCTTGGCCCCTTGTTCGAGAGCGTGTTCGCGCCCTTGCTGAACAACGAGCAAGGTGGGCGCAACCGCAAGCTGCTGGGCCTGGGCATTGCCGCGCTGATTGCGATTTCGCTGGTGCTGCCGGCCACGGGTCTGGTGCTGCTCAAGATGCTGCCCTTCGACAACAAGTCGGAGTTTCAGGTGGTGGTGGACATGCCTGTGGGCACGCCGGTGGAAGAAACCGCCGCCGTCATGCGAGAGCTGGGTGCCTACTTGGCGCAGCAACCCGAGGTCACCGACTACCAGGCCTATGCGGGCACCTCGTCGCCGATCAACTTCAATGGCCTGGTGCGCCAGTATTACCTGCGCTCTGGCGGCGAGGTGGGCGACATGCAGGTCAAGCTGGTAGACAAGAGTCAGCGCAAGGACCAGAGCCATGCGATCGCTACGCGCCTGCGCCCGGCCTTGCAGGCCATCGGCCAGCGCATGGGCGCGAACGTGAAAGTGGTCGAGATGCCGCCCGGCCCGCCCGTGCTGGCCCCCATCGTGGCCGAGGTTTACGGGCCAGACGCGGAGGGCCGCCGCAGTGTGGCCAAAGCGGTCCGTGCCATTTTTGAAAAAACCGACAACGTGGTGGACGTGGATGACAGCAGCATCGCCGCCGCTCCCCGCCAACTGCTGCTGGTGGACCGCCGCAAAGCTGCGGCGCTGGGCATTCCCCAGCAGGCCATCGTGACCACCTTGCGTGCGGGCCTGGCCGGAGAGGCTGCGACCTATCTGCATGACGGCAGCAAATACCCCGCTGCGGCCTTGATCCAGTTGCCCGCCGAGCGGCATGGCGACTTGTCGGCCTTGCTGCAGCTGACGGTGCGTGGCGCCTCGGGCAAGCTGGTGCCGATCCGCGAGCTGGTCACGGTGACCGACAGCGAGCGCGAGCAGCCCGTGGTCCACAAAGACCTGCTGCCCGTGAACTTTGTCACTGCCGACATGGCCGGAAAACTGGATAGCCCGCTGTACGGCATGTTCCAGATGCGCAGTGCCATTCAGAAGATTCAGACGCCCGATGGCCAGGCGCTGACCGAGTACTTCATCCACCAGCCGTCCGACGCCTGGCGCGGCTACGCCCTCAAGTGGGACGGCGAGTGGCAGATCACCTACGAGACTTTCCGCGACATGGGCGCGGCCTATGCGGTGGGCCTGGTGCTGATCTATCTGCTGGTGGTGGCGCAGTTTGGCTCCTACCTCACGCCGCTGATCATCATGGCGCCGATCCCGCTGACCATCATCGGTGTCATGCCCGGGCACGCGCTGCTGCAGTCGCAGTACACCGCCACCAGCATGATCGGCATGATCGCGCTGGCCGGCATCATCGTGCGCAACTCCATCTTGCTGGTGGACTTCATCCACCTGCAGGTCAAAGAGGGCGTGCCTTTCAAGCAGGCCATCGTGCAGTCGGCCATCACCCGTGCCCAGCCCATCATGCTCACGGGCGGCGCGGCCATGCTGGGCGCTTTTTTCATCCTGGACGATCCGATCTTCAACGGTCTGGCCATCTCGCTGATCTTCGGCATCTTTGTCTCGACCGTCCTCACCCTGGTCGTGATCCCCACGCTCTACTACGCGGCCTACCGCCGTCAGTACGAGAGCACCCCTTGAGTTTCGTCAACCCTTAGGAGAACTTCCATGAAATCCTGGCAAATCGTCCGCCTCGTCGCAGGCACTTTCATCCTCTTGTCGCTGGCCTTGGGCATCGAAGGCAGCCCCATCTTTGTGAGCCCCTGGTGGCTGGCATTCACCGCTTTTGTGGGGGCCAACCTGCTGCAAAGCGCGCTGACGAAGTGGTGCCTGATGGAATCCATCCTGCGCAAATTCGGCGTACAACCCGGCTGCTGATCCGCCTTCAGCCCAAGCGGAGAATCACATGAAACCACGCACGCTGCTGGCGGGGGCTGTGCTGGCGCTGTGCGCCACAGCCACCCCGGCCACCGACCTGTTGCAAGTCTGGCAGGCTGCCCGCCAGCATGACCCGCAAGGCGCGGTCAGTGAAGCGGGTCGTGCGGCCGGGGCAACCCGACGCGAACAGGCGGCTGCTTTGTGGCGGCCCAACCTGGGTCTGAGCGCCAGCGCGGGCTGGGCCAACGGACAGAGCCAGACGAACGGGGCGCAGTTTTCTGCGCTCAATTCAGGCCTGTCTGACCAAGCCAATTTCAGCACCTCGATCAACGGCGGGACCGCCACCCGCTGGGCCCTGAACGCCAGACAGCCGCTTTACAGCCCCGAGCGCCGTGCCCAAGCGGCCCAGCTGCAAGTGGCCGCACAGGCCAGCGAGCACGAGTGGCAGCTGAACCAACAGGACTGGATGCTGCAGACCACACAGCGTTACATGGATGTGGTGCAGGCCGAACGCCGCCTCGCGCTGGTGCTGCAACAACAGCAGGCGGTGAATCAAGCCCTGACAGAGGCGAAAGACCGCTTTGCCTTGGGTGATGCGCCGATCACCGACACCCACGAAGCCCAGGCGCGTGCGCAGGCTTTGGCGGCCGAGGCCATTGCCGCCCGCAATGCGCTGGACATGGCGCGGCAGGTGCTGGCCGATGTGACCGGTTGGCCTGCCGAGAACTTGCAATTGCAAGCCCCGGTTCGCGTGGTCACGGGGCAGGCCATCGAGCCCTTGGCCACCTGGCTGCAGCGTGCCGAGCAGCACAGCCCGGTGCTCAAGCTGCAGCAAGCCCAGGTTCAATCGGCGCAGCAGGACATTGACAAATACCGCGCATCGGCCTCGCCCACGCTGGACCTGGTGGCACAAGCCTCGCGCGAGCGGCTCGGTGGTTCGGGCGACTTCGGCGCAGCCAGCAACACGCAAAGTCAGCAGATGGTGGGTTTGATGCTGAATCTGCCGCTCTACACCGGTGGCTGGCGCAGCGCCAAGCTGCAAGAGGCCGTGCACCTGCACGACAAAGCCCGTGCCGAGCTCGAGCGCAGCCGCATGCAGGTGGCCCAGATGACCCGCGTCGCCTGGCAAGCGGTGCAAAGCGGTCAGGCGCGCCTGGCTGCGCTCGATGCAGCCCGCACGGCCAGCCAGGCGCGGCTGGATGCGACCCGGCTGGGCCGTCAGGTGGGTGACCGCACCACGCTGGATTTGCTCAACGCACAAAATGACGCCAGCGCCGCCGAGCTGGCCTGGCTGCAAGGGCAGATCGACACCTTGATGGCGCAGCTGCGCCTGCATGCCATGGCCGGGCAACTCGATGTGCCGCAGCTGCAGGCGGTCAACGCGGCCCTGCAGCCCTGAAAATGAGCGCTGTCATTTGGAGAGCAACACACATGAGCACCTTTGATCACCCCGCATTGATCCAGAACATCAGCCAGGCCATGAGCGGCTTGCGCAAGGCCCAGCCCGAGGCCATGCAGGGCTTTGGCCAGCTGGCCAAGTCGGCCATGGCCGAGGGCGCCATCAGCGAAAAACACAAGGAACTGATGGCCCTGGCGATCGGCATCACCCAGCATTGCTCGGGCTGCATCGGCTTCCATGTCAAGGCTTTGCGCCGTCTGGGCTGCACACGCCAGGAGCTGGAAGAAATGCTGGCGGTGTGCGTCTACATGGGCGGTGGCCCTGCGCTGATGTACGCGTCCGAGGCCTGGGCGGCCTGGGATGCATTTGCGCCTGCACAGGCCTGAGCCTGAGCTACAGGTGTTTGCCTTTATCTGTTTGCAGATATAAGCAAACAACAAATGATTCGTTTGAGAAAGCAGTGGCTGCGCCCACAATCGCGGCCATGACTGGATACGTGCCGATCGCTGCGATGGGCGCGTTCAACAGCCCCTCTGTTTCCCCAAATCGAATCCCCATGAAAAAACACACCCTCATCGCTTTGGCCGCCACGCTGGCTTTGTCCGGTCTGTCGGCCAGCGCCCAGACCTTGCTCAACGCTTCCTACGACGTGGCCCGCGAGTTCTACAAGGACTACAACGCCGCTTTTGTGGCGCATTACAAAAAGACCACCGGCAAGGACGTGAAAATCGACCAGGCCCACGGTGGCTCCAGCGCCCAGGCGCGCGCCGTCAACGACGGTCTGGACGCCGATGTGGTGACCATGAACACCACCACCGATGTGGACTTTCTGGCCAGCACCGGTGTGGTGGCCAAGGACTGGACCAAGCGCTTTCCCCACAGCGCATCGCCTACCACCTCCACCATGCTGTTCCTCACACGCAACGGCAACCCCAAAGGCATCAAGGACTGGGACGATCTGGTCAAGCCCGGCATCAAGGTGATCGTGGTCAACCCCAAAACCGGTGGCAATGGCCGCATGGCCTATCTGGCCGCCTGGGGCTATGTGAAGAAGAAGGGCGGCTCGGACGCCGAGGCGGCTGACTTTGTGAGCAAGCTTTACAAAAACGTGCCGGTGCTGGCCAAGGGCGGGCGCGATGCGACCACCATCTTCCTGCAGCGCAACATCGGTGATGTGCTCGTGACGTTCGAGTCCGAAGTCGTGTCGGTGGACCGCGAGTTTGGCGAAGGCAAGGTGGATGCGATCCACCCGTCCATCAGCATCGTGGCCGAGAACCCGGTGGCCGTGGTCGAGCGCACCGTGGCCAAGAAAGGCACCGGCACCCTGGCCAAGGAGTACCTGGACTACTTGTATTCTGAAGAAGCACAAGAGATCGCGGCCAAGCACGCACTGCGCCCGCGTTCGCCAACCGTGCTCAAAAAATACAGCAAGACCTTCAAGCCTTTGCAGTTGTTCACCGTGAACGAAGTGTTTGGCTCGCTGGCCGATGCCCAGAAAGTGCACTTCAACGACGGCGGTCAGTTTGACAAGATCTACACCGTCAAATAAGTTTCCCCCATGAGCGCTTTGTCCATCGCGGCACCCGTCCCACGGCGGGCGCCAGCCAGGGTGTTGCCCGGGTTCAACCTGACCTTGGGTTTCACCCTCTTTTACCTCTGCCTGATCGTGCTGATCCCTTTGTCGGCGTTGGTGTTCAAAACCTTCACCTTGACCTGGGACCAGTTCTGGGCGGCTGTCACAGGCCCCCGGGTCATGGCGTCTTACCGGCTGACCTTTGGGGCTTCGCTGATCGCGGCCCTGGTCAATGTGGTGTTTGGCTTGTTGGTGGCCTGGGTGCTGGTGCGCTATGACTTTTTTGGCAAAAAAGTGGTCGATGCGCTGGTCGATTTGCCTTTTGCCTTGCCCACAGCGGTGGCGGGCATCTCGCTCACGGCGCTGCTGGCGGGCAATGGCTGGATCGGCCAATACCTGGAGCCGCTGGGCATTGAGCTCGCCTTCAACCCCAATGGCGTGGTGATCGCACTGATCTTCATCGGCTTGCCCTTTGTGGTGCGCACGGTGCAGCCGGTGCTGGAAGACACCGAAAAAGAACTCGAAGAAGCCGCGACCTGCCTGGGCGCAACACGCTGGCAGACTTTCTCGCGGGTGATTTTTCCGTCGATTGCGCCTGCATTGCTCACGGGTTTTGCCATGGCGTTTGCCCGCGCCATCGGCGAATACGGCTCGGTCATTTTCATCGCGGGCAACATGCCCATGGTGTCCGAGATCACGCCGCTCATCATCATCGGCAAGCTCGAGCAATACGACTATGCCGGTGCCACTGCCGTGGCCTTGGTCATGCTGGTGTTCTCGTTTGTCTTGCTGCTGGTGATCAACGCCTTGCAAACCTGGCAGCGCCGCCGCTCGGGAGTGTCCTCATGAGCCAGACGCTCACTTCCAACAAGGTGCAGGCGGGCACCACCGAGGCCCGCTGGATCCGTTACAGCCTGATCGGCACCGCGCTGGTTTTCATGTTCCTTTTCCTGGTCTTGCCTTTGGCGGCGGTGTTCACCGAAGCCTTGCGCAAAGGGCTGGACGCCTACCTGGAAGCGCTCAAGGAGCCAGACGCCTGGTCGGCGATTCGCCTGACGCTGATCACCGCCGCGGTGGCGGTGCCGCTCAATCTGGTGTTTGGCGTGGCTGCAGCCTGGGCGATTGCCAAGTACGAGTTCAAGGGCAAATCGCTTTTGACCACGCTGGTCGATTTGCCGTTTTCGGTGTCGCCCGTGGTCGCAGGTTTGATCTATGTGCTGATGTTCGGCGCACAGGGCTGGTTTGGCCCCTGGCTGCAGGCCAACGACATCAAGATTGTGTTTGCGGTGCCGGGCATCATCTTGGCGACGGTGTTTGTCACTTTCCCGTTCATCGCCCGCGAGCTGATCCCGCTCATGCAAGCACAGGGCAGCGACGAAGAGCAGGCGGCCATTGTGCTGGGCGCTACCGGCTGGCAGACCTTCTGGCGCGTGACCTTGCCCAACATCCAATGGGGGCTGCTGTATGGCGTGATCTTGTGCAACGCCCGTGCCATGGGCGAGTTCGGTGCGGTGTCGGTGGTGTCCGGTCACATCCGGGGCCAGACCAACACCATGCCGCTGCATGTGGAAATTTTGTACAACGAATACCAGTCGGTGGCGGCGTTTGCTGTGGCCTCGCTGCTGGCCCTGCTGGCGCTGGTGACTTTGGCCATCAAGTCGGTCATCGAATGGCGCCACGCGCAAGAGCTCAAGGCCGCTGCCGACACGCCGCCCGAGCGGCCCATGACCGAGTTGACGTCGCCATGAACTGGATGTGGGAGCGAGCCCCTGCTCGCGAATATGTGCGTTCGCACAGCCTGCATTCGGCTGCAGGGGCAGTCTCCCACAGGGGACGCAAGCCACAGCAAACTGTGTGTGAGCCCGACGCATCAGCCGCTTGAACACCGAACACCTATCAAGACACACCATGAGCATCGAAATCCGCAACGTCCATAAGCAGTTCGGCGACTTCACCGCACTGAACAAGGTCAGCCTCGACATCGAATCGGGCGAGCTCGTCGCGCTGCTCGGTCCCTCGGGCTGCGGCAAAACCACGTTGCTGCGCATCATCGCGGGCCTGGAAACGGCTGACCAGGGCACCATCGCCTTCAGCGGCGAAGACACCACCCATGTGCATGTACGTGAACGTCAAGTGGGTTTTGTGTTCCAGCACTACGCCTTGTTCCGCCACATGACGGTGTTTGAAAACGTGGCCTTTGGCCTGCGCGTCAAGCCCCGCAAGGAGCGCCCCAGCGAGTCCGAAATCCAGCGCAAAGTCCACGAGCTGCTGGGCCTGGTGCAGCTCGATTGGCTGGCCGACCGCTACCCCTCGCAGCTGTCGGGCGGTCAGCGTCAGCGCATCGCGCTGGCCCGCGCACTGGCGGTCGAGCCCAAGGTGTTGTTGCTCGACGAGCCTTTTGGCGCCCTGGACGCCAAGGTGCGCAAGGAGCTGCGCCGCTGGCTGCGCCGACTGCACGACGAGCTCAATGTGACCAGTATCTTCGTGACGCACGACCAGGAAGAAGCGCTGGAAGTCGCTGACCGCGTGGTGCTGATGAACAAGGGCAACATCGAGCAGATTGGCTCGCCGCAAGACGTGTGGGACCACCCGGCCAGCCCCTTTGTGTATGGCTTTTTGGGCGATGTGAACCTGTTCCATGGCCGCGCCCACGAAGGCGAGATGCTGATCGGTGCCGACCAGCACGCCATCCGTCTGGAAAGCCCGGAGCATGGCCAGGTGCAGGACGCCAAGGCTTTTGCCTATGTGCGCCCGCACGATCTGGATGTGACCCGCTATGCCCCGGGCAGCGCCCATACAGGCATTGTGGCCAAGCTCACACGCGCCATCGTGGTGGGTCCGGTGGCTCGGCTGGAGCTGGAGCCTGTGGAAGCGGGCATGTTTGGCCGGGATGCCGTGATCGAGGCGCAGTTGTCGGCCTCGCAGTACCGCCAGCAGGACTTCAAGGAAGGCGAAACCCTGGTGTTGACACCCCGCAAAGCGCGGGTGTTTGTGGAAGGCTGACCGGGCGGCTGGAGTCCTTGGCTGAAAAAAGCTGCGAGCATGCGCTGGCGCACAAGGCGAATCCGCGCCATGGGTTAGAGTGCGCCCATGAACCGAAGAGATGTTTTAGGCGGTGTGACGGCTTTGGGGGCGGCTGCACTGGCGGGACGACCCGCATGGGCCCAAACCCCCAAAATTTCACGTCTGGTGATCGTGGGCGGGGCCGAAGACCGGCTGCAGGACCGCCTCATCTTGCGCAAATTCACCGACTATTGCGGTGGCAGCCAGGCCCGCATCCGCGTCATCACCGCGGCCAGCGGTGACCCCGAGGGCGTTTGGCAAAGTTACCAAAATGCATTCAGGTCCATCGGGGTGGAAGACGTGCAACGGCTGGCCATCGATGACCGGGACAGTGCCCACGCTGCCTCACTGCAAACCGAGATCTTGCAAGCCGACGGCATTTTCATGAGCGGCGGCGACCAGTCCAAATTCATGGACACTTTGTGGGACACCCCGGCCTACCAGTCACTGCACCAGTCCTTTCACCTCCACCGTTGCTGCATCGGTGGCACCAGCGCTGGTGCGGCGGTCATGTCGCGCCACATGATCGCCCAAGGGCCCTCGGTGCTGCGACCCAGCAAGGAGGCGGTGGACACCGACATCGGGCTGGGTTTGTTGTCTCAAGCCGTGGTGGACCAACATTTCTCCGAACGCAGACGCCTGGCACGTTTGTTGTCCACCTTGGCCATGCGCCCGGATTTGCTGGGCGTGGGCATTGACGAAGACACTGCCTTGGTGATCGAGCGGGGTGAAGCGATGGAGGTCATCGGCAAAGGCACGGTGACCTTGGTGGACCCCTCCCAGATGCAGTCGAATGTGAACGAGCTGGACACTCTGGAGCAAATTGAAATGCTGGGGGTTCAGTTGCATGTGTTGCCGGCCGGTCACCGCTACAGCCTGAAAACCCTGGCCAAGACCACACGCTCGGCCCCCTTGCGTCGCGCCATCCAGCGCTTGGTGGCGGTGGGGCCTATTCGGGGTTGACTGCACACCCATGGCTCACGGCTTTGGTGCCCCCGACAGGAATCGAACCTGTATCACTCCCTTAGGAGGGGAGAGTTCTATCCATTGAACTACGGTGGCCAGCGTGCATTTTACAGGCCGTGGGTGCCTCATCGTGTCTGATTGATAATCCCCCAAATGCGCCATTTCATCCTCAAGAGCCTACGCCGTTTCTTCGCTGCCACGCATGACGAAGAGCAGCTGCGCGTGAGTGAACAACGGCTTCGCTTGTTGGCGGACAGCGCACGCGATGTGGTCTGGACCATGAGCCCTTTGGGTGCTGTGACCTATATCAGCCCCGCGGTGGAAGTGCTGCGCGGCATCACGCCCGAGCAGGCCATGCAGCAAAGCATTGACGAGACCCTCACCCCTGAGTCGCGCGATGTGGTGCTGCAGTACTTTGCCGATGTGGGGGCGGCTGTTTTGCAGGGCAAAACGCCACCGCAGTTCAGGGGTGACCTGGAATACTGGCGCAACGATGGTTCCCGTTTCTGGACCGAAGTGCTGGCGTTTCCACTGATGAGCGCCAATGGGGAGTTGTTAGAAATTTTGGGGGTGACGCGGGACATCAGCCAGCGCCGACAGTACGAAGACAGTTTGCGCGAAGCTCGGCAAATGGCCGAAAAATCCAATGCGGCCAAGACCGAATTCCTGGCGCACATCAGCCATGAAATCCGCACGCCCATGAGCGCCATTCTGGCGTCCACGGAGCTGGCGCTGAGCACATCGCTCACGCCGCAGCAACGCACCTTGCTGCAAAAAAGCAAAAGCGCGGGGCGCTTGTTGCTGGGCATCATCAACGACATCCTGGATTTGTCGAAGCTCGAGCACGGCAAACTGGTGCTGCACAGTGCGCCCCTCGATGTGAACGAGGTCTTGCAGCAAGTCGGTGACCTCGTCAGTGACAGCTGCGCCCGCAAAGGATTGCACTACAGCGCCGAGATCGCGCCCGGCGTGATGACGCTGCGCCTGGGCGATGCACAGCGCTTGGCGCAGGCGCTCTTGAACCTGGTGAGCAATGCGGTCAAGTTCACTGAACGTGGGCATGTCCGGGTGACTGTGAGCGGCGTTGAGGGGGATGACTCGGGGGAGCGTCTGCGCTTTGAGGTGCAAGACACGGGTGCTGGCCTGTCGCCTGAACTTCAGGCCAAGGTGTTTGAGGGGTTTGTGCAAGGCGATAACGAGCAAACGCGCTTTCACGGTGGGACGGGTTTGGGGCTGTCCATTTGCAAAAGCCTGGCCCAACTCATGAACGGCGGTGTCGGGGTCTTGTCTCAGGAGGGGGTGGGGGCGACTTTCTGGTTCACGGTGCAATTGCCATGCGCCCCCGAGGGCCTGCGCATGCCTTCTGGCGATGTGTCAGCGGCCGAGCTGCCCCGGCTGGCGCAGGGGCTGCACGTGTTGCTGGTCGAAGACAACGTCTCCATGCGCGATGTGCTGCGGCAGTTGCTGGAGCTGGCGGGGGCGCGTGTGGACACCGCAGAAAACGGTCAAGTGGCGGTTGAGCGCGTCAAGTCGACGCGTTACGACCTGGTGCTGATGGACATGCAGATGCCTGTGCTGGGAGGCCTGGAGGCGACCCAAATCATCCGCCAGGACCCGGCTTTGCAGGACTTGCCGATTGTGGCCTTGACCGCAGGGGGCTTCAACGAAGACCGTGACCGTTTTTATGCGGCTGGCGTGAACGACTATTTGACGAAGCCGTTCGAATACAAAGACCTGATTGCAGCGCTGGAGCGCAACCTGCCCAGTGACGGGGTCACTTGCTCAACAGACGCATCGCATCTTCCAGCCCCTTGAGGGTCAGCGGGAACATGCGGTTGCTCATCAGCTGCTGAATGATCGAGATGCTCTGGCGGTATTGCCACACGCCTTGCGGCTCGGGGTTGATCCAGGCAAATTTGGGGAAGGTGTGCGTCAGCCGCTGCAGCCACTCGGCTCCGGCTTCTTCGTTGTTGTATTCGACGCTGCCGCCCTTTTGCAGGATTTCATAGGGGCTCATGGTCGCGTCCCCGATGAAGATCAGCTTGTAGTCCTTGTTGTACTTGCGCAGGATGTCCCAGGTCGGGAACTTCTCGGCGTAGCGGCGCTTGTTGTTCTTCCACATGAAGTCATAGACGCAGTTGTGGAAGTAATAAAAGTCCAGGTGCTTGAACTCGGCCTTGACCGCCGAGAACATTTCTTCCACCCGCGCAATGTGCTCGTCCATGGTGCCGCCCACGTCCATGAGCAGCAGCACTTTCACATTGTTGTGGCGCTCCGGGCGCATCAGGATGTCCAGATACCCCGCGTTGGCCGCAGTCTTGCGGATGGTGCCGTCCAGGTCCAGCTCGTCGTTCGAGCCCTCGCGCGCAAAGCGGCGCAGGCGGCGCAGCGCCACCTTGATGTTGCGTGTGCCCAGCTCCTGGCTGTCGTCGTAGTCCTTGTAGGCGCGCTGGTCCCAGACCTTGACGGCGCTCTTGTTGCCGCCCTTGCCGCCAATGCGGATGCCTTGTGGGTTGTAGCCACCGTTGCCAAAGGGCGATGTGCCGCCTGTGCCGATCCACTTGTTGCCGCCTTCGTGGCGTTCTTTTTGTTCTTCGAGGCGTTTTTTGAGCGTCTCCATCAGCTCGTCCCAGCCCATCTTTTCGATGGCGGCTTTTTGCTCGGGCGTGAGTTCCTTTTGCAGGATTTTTTCCAGCCACTCCAGCGGGACTTCCTTGGTGAAGTCGGTCAGCATCTCCACGCCCTTGAAGTAAGCGCCAAAGGCCTTGTCGAACTTGTCGAAGTGCTTTTCGTCCTTGACCATCACGGTGCGGGCCAGGTGATAGAAGTCATCGATGCTGCAGGCGTCTGACGCCGGGCCCACCACATTGGCTTGCAAGGCTTCGAGCAGCGTGAGGTATTCGCGCACCGAAACGGGCAATTTGGCGGCACGCAGGGTGTAGAAGAAGTCGATCAGCATGCGCGGGGCTCCTGGGGTCTGGCGCGGCTCAACTGGAAGTCGAGGTGGGCGCGCACATTGGGCCATTCGGTGGCAATGATGCTGTACACGCAGGTGTCCCGCAGGTTGCCTGCGGCCATTGGGTGCGGGTTGATCTGGTGGCTGCGCAGCACGCCGTCGAGTTTGGCTCCCAGGCGCTCGATGGCGCGGCGGCTGGTCTGGTTGAAGAAATGCGTGCGGAACTCGACTGCGATGCAGTGGAGCTGTTCAAAGGCATGGGCCAGCAGCAAGCGCTTGGCTTCGGTATTGAGTGGGGTGCGCTGCACGCTACGGCGGTACCAGGTCGAGCCGATTTCAACCCGTCGGTTGGCCGCGTCGATGTTCATGTAGGTGGTCATGCCCACGGCGCGACCCGATGCGGGGTCGATCACGGCAAAGGGGCACATGCTGCCTGCCGCCTGCAAATTCAGACGGCGCTCGATTTCTGCCGCCATGCCTTCGGGCGTGGGGATGGCGGTGTACCAAAGTTGCCAAAGCTCGCCATCGCGCACGGCGTCAAGCAGGTCGTCGTGGTGTGCCATCGACAGCGGCTCCAGGCGCACGTGTTGGCCTGACAGCGTGGTGGGCGCGATCCAGTGGCTCATGTGGGCTCGTCTGTGTCTTTGGCTTTTTGTCGGGCACGCCAGAAGCGGGCCAGGTGCAGGCCTGCGCCACCACCCAGACCGACCAGCAAGATGCCGCCCATGCTGGCGCTGTCATAACCCGCGCTGAAGATGTTCCAGCCGAGAAATTGGCCTGCCCAATAACCCGCCAAAGAGCCGCCCACGAAACCGACCGCGTCGGAAATGCCTTCCACAAAGGGGTTGGGTGAGGACATGGCCGTGGCTCAGCGGTTGCGCTGGTTCATGAAGACCAGCTTTTCAAATAAGGTCACGTCCTGCTCGTTCTTGAGCAGAGCGCCCACCAGGGGCGGCACCGAGACCTTCTGGTCAGCGCTTTGCAGGGCTTCGAGCGGGATGTCTTCGGCCACCAGCAATTTCAGCCAGTCCAGAAGTTCGCTGGTGGAGGGTTTTTTCTTCAGACCGGGCAGGCCGCGCACGTCGTAAAAGGTCTTGAGGGCCAGAGCCAGCAGGTCTTTCTTGAGCGTCGGGAAGTGCACATCCACGATCTGGCGCATGGTGTCCGCTTCGGGGAATTTGATGTAGTGGAAAAAGCAGCGGCGCAGGAAGGCGTCGGGCAGTTCTTTTTCGTTGTTGGAAGTGATGAACACCAGTGGGCGGGTTTTGGCCTTGATCAGCTGGCGCGTCTCGTAGCAATAAAACTCCATGCGGTCGATTTCGCGCAGCAGGTCGTTGGGGAATTCGATGTCGGCCTTGTCGATTTCATCGATCAGGATGGCCACAGGCGTCTCTGACGTGAAAGCCTGCCAGAGCACGCCTTTGACGATGTAGTTCTCGATGTCCTTGACTTTTTCATCGCCCAGTTGGCTGTCGCGCAAACGGCTCACGGCGTCGTATTCGTACAGGCCCTGCTGCGCTTTGGTGGTCGACTTGATGTGCCACTGCAGCAGCGGCAGGCCCAAAGCCTGAGAGACTTCCTCGGCCAGCATGGTCTTGCCGGTACCGGGCTCGCCTTTCACCAAGAGGGGGCGTTTGAGGGTGATGGCGGCGTTGACGGCCAGCATCAGGTCCTGCGTGGCGACGTAGTTTTCGGTACCTTGGAATTTCATGGCGGACAGTTCTCAAAAACAGGAATGAAGCTTGTCAGGATTATGAGGGCCAGCCCGATATAATCCGGAGTTGATTTTTATCAATCATTTGGATTGTGTAAGCAAAATGAACAAGCTGTTGACCTCGATGTTTGCCTTGGCTGTCGCCTCTGTGACCGCTGTTTCCGTTCAAGCCCAGGAAATCAAGGGCGACGCCAAAGCCGCTGAGCAAAAGATTGCCATGTGCATCGGCTGCCACGGCATCCAAGGCTACCAAGCCAGCTTCCCCGAGGTGTACCGCGTGCCCATGATCTCGGGCCAAAACGCCAAATACATCGTGTCGGCCCTCAATGCCTACAAAAAAGGCGAGCGCAAGCACCCCACCATGCGCGGCATTGCCGACAGCCTGAGCGAGCAGGACATGGCCGATCTGGGCGCTTACTACGAGCAGCACGGCAAGACCGACAAAGTGGCCGCTGCCCCCAAAGCGCCTGACGCCAAAGTGGCTGCCTTGCTGCAAAAGGGCGCTTGCATCTCCTGCCATGGCGACAATTTCGCCAAGCCTGTGGACCCCAGCTACCCCAAGATTGCTGGCCAGCACAAAGACTTCCTGTTTGTCGCGCTCAAGTCCTACAAAGTGGAAAACCAGTCGACCTGGGGCCGCAACAATGGCGTGATGGGTGGCATTGCCAAGCAATTCACCAACGCCGAACTCAAGGCCATGGCCAATTACATCGGCTCTCTGGAAGGCGACATGAAAGTGGTGCCCCAGTCCAAGTTCCGCTGAACCCGATCCAGGCCCAAGCAAAAAGCCAGTCGTCAGACTGGCTTTTTTCATGGTGGCGGGCCGATTTTGCGACCCACGGTGATGCCCAGGTGGCCGAATGATTCGGCCCCCAAAGGCCCGTTTCAGGCCTGGCCGTTGATGACCTGTTGCAACTCGCCCGACTCGTACATGTCCATCATGATGTCCGAGCCGCCAATGAATTCGCCCTTGATGTAGAGCTGGGGAATGGTGGGCCAGTTGCTGTATTCCTTGATGCCTTGGCGGATTTCGGCATCGTCCAGCACGTTCACGGTCTTGACGGTCTTGGGGTCGACACCACAGGCCTTCAGGATCTGGATGGCGCGGCCGGAAAAACCGCACATGGGGAAGCTGGCGCTGCCCTTCATGAACAGGGTGATGTCGTTGCCTTTGACGAGTTCGTCGATGCGTTGCTGGGTATCGCTCATGGTCTTTCCTCCAAATGGGGCCGTTTCGAATGGGATGAATTATCCCTCTGAATGCCAACACCCTCCGGTGCAGCGTTGTATTCCCGCCAGATCCTGACGCGATTGCACCTGGGCAAAACCAGCCGCCTGCAGCAGGGATTGCACCGCTGCGGCCTGGTCCCAGCCGTGCTCGAGCAGCAGCCAGCCGCCCGGGGCCAGATAGGCCGGGGCCTGGGCGATGATGCGGCGGATGTCTTCCAGGCCGTCCGCGCCACTGGTCAGGGCGCTCAAAGGTTCGTGGGTCAGGGCGGCCAGGTGCGGGTCGTTTTCGGCCACATAGGGCGGGTTGGAGACGATCAGGTCAAAACGGCCCGTGCGCAGGACATCGACGGCGCACAGCCAGTCGCTCGCCATGAATTGCACGCCCAGATGCAAGCGGGCGGCATTGGCGCGAGCCACGGCCAGCGCGTCTTCGCTGGCGTCCACGGCCCACACCTTGGTATCGGGGCGGGCGTGTTGCAGCGCCAGGGCCACTGCGCCGCTGCCAGTGCCCAGGTCCAATATGCGTGGCGAACGTGTTTCAGGTGCGGATTCAGGCAGACACGCCAGAGCCCATTCCACCAAAGTTTCGGTATCGGGGCGCGGGTCCAGCACACGAGCGTCCACGGCCAGCGTCAGGCCAAAAAAATCCTTGCGCCCGGTGATGTAGGCCACGGGTTCGCCACCCAGGCGGCGTTGCAGGGCGTCTTGCCAGGTGGCGGTTTGCACTGGCGTCAAGGTTTCGACGTCATGGGTCAGCAGCCAGGCGCGGTCGTGCAGCGGGCGTTGCAGGCTGTGCAGCAGCAAAATCTGTGCGTCCACCCGGGCCAATCCATGGGTTTGGGCTTGGCGCAGGCACTCGGCCACGGTGACGGCAGTGGGCATCAGGCGGTGGCTCCGATTTCCAGCGCGGCCAGCTGCTCGGCCGCTTCGTAGCTTTGCAGGGCATGGACCACGTCCTGCAAATCGCCTTCCATGATGGTGAGCAGCTTGTACAAAGTCAGGTTGATGCGGTGGTCGGTCAGGCGCCCTTGCGGAAAGTTGTAGGTGCGGATGCGGTCCGAGCGGTCGCCGCTGCCGATCAGGCTTTTGCGTTCGGCCGCGTCTTTGGCGGCGCGCTCGGCTCGGTCTTTTTCCTGGATGCGGGCCGTCAGCACCTTCAGCGCTTGCGCCTTGTTGCTGTGCTGGCTGCGGCCGTCCTGGCATTCGGCCACGATGCCGGTGGGCAGGTGGGTGATGCGCACGGCCGAATCGGTTTTGTTGATGTGCTGACCGCCCGCACCGCTGGCGCGGAACGTGTCGATGCGCAGGTCCGACGGGTTGATCTTGATCGCCTCGGCTTCGTCCGGCTCGGCCAGCACCGCCACGGTGCAGGCGCTGGTGTGGATGCGGCCTTGGGTTTCGGTGGCGGGCACGCGCTGCACCCGGTGACCGCCCGACTCGAACTTGAGCGCGCCATACACCTGGTCGCCCGATGTGCTGCTTTCAATGCGCACCACGACTTCCTTGTAGCCGCCCAGCTCACTCACCGATTCCGAGACGATCTCGCACTTCCAGCCCTGGCTTTCGGCATAACGCGTGTACATGCGCAGCAAATCGGCGGCAAACAGGGCCGACTCATCACCGCCAGTGCCGGCGCGGATTTCGACAAAGGCCGGGCGGGCGTCGTCCGGGTCTTTGGGCAGCAGCATGCGCTGCAACTCCGCTTCCAGTGTTTGCAGCTCGGCGCTGGCGCTGGCCACTTCTTCTTCGGCCATCTCGCGCAGGTCGGCGTCATCCAGCATGGCTTGGGCAGCGGCCAGATCGGCGCTGCGCTGCTGAAAGCGGGCAAAGCGCGAGGCCACGGCGCTGACTTCGGCATGTTCCCGCGACAGCTTCAGGAACTGCGTCATGTCGGCCATGATGTCTTCGCGGGACAGCAAAAAGTCCAGCTCGGTCAGCCGCAGCGCATAGCGTTCGAGTTGCTGGATGAGAAAGGGTTTCATGCGACCAAATTTTTGTAGATCGGAGCGTCAGCGCCGACGGGCAGTGCACGCAGGTGCGCCGGGATTTTGTCGGCGCTCAAGCGCCGACCTACAAGTTCAGTCGCTAACGCTCTTTGCGCAAGAAAACGCGCTGCACGGTGTGCATGGTTTGCTCGCGGTGTTCCGGGTCTGCGCCGCGCAATTCGGCCAAAGCGCCATGCAGCATTTTTTGCGTCAGGCCTTTGGACAGGGCTTCCATCACGGCGATCGGGTCATCGCCCCGGGCCAGCAGCTTGCGGGCACGGCCCAGCTCGGCTTCGCGCCAGGCATCGGCCTGGGTTTGCAGTTGCTGAATCAGTGGGACGGTGTCACGTTGGCCCAGCCAGTGGTTGAAGCTTTGCACCCCGGCATCGATGATGATTTCGGCCTCGGCCACAGCGGCCTGGCGATGCGCCTGGCCCGCCTGCACCACGCTGGCCAGGTCATCCACGGTGTAGAGGTAGACGTCTTCGAGCGACTTGACTTCCGGCTCGATGTCACGCGGCACGGCCAGGTCGACCATGAACATGGGGCGGTATTTGCGTTTTTTCAGGGCCCGCTCGACCGCGCCCAAGCCGATCAGCGGCAAGGTGCTGGCGGTGCAGCTGATGACCGCATCGAACTCGTGCAGGCGCTCGGGCAGGTCGGCCAAGCGCATGACTTCGGCCCCGAAACGGTTGGCCAGCAGTTCGCCCCGATCCAGACTGCGGTTGGCGATGGCCATGGCCTTGGGCTGTTTGGCTGCAAAGTGGGTGGCCACCAACTCGATCATTTCACCCGCACCGACAAACAGCACGCGGATGTCCTTGAGGTCTTCGAACAACTGGCTGGCCAGTCGCACCGAAGCAGCGGCCATGCTGATGGAGTGGGCACCGATTTCGGTGGCGCTGCGCACCTCTTTGGCCACGGCAAAACTGCGTTGGAACAACTGGTTCAGGGTGCTGCCCAATGCGCCCGCCTGCTCGGCAGCCCGCACGGCGTCTTTGAGTTGGCCCAGAATTTGGGCTTCACCCAGCACCATGGAGTCGAGGCCGCTGGCCACGCGAAAGGCGTGGCGGGCCGCTTCATTGCCTTCCAGCAAGTAAGTGTGGGCGTGCAATTCGGAGGCGCTCACCCCGCCGGTTTGGGCCAGCCAGCGCAGGGTGTCGTTGGTGGCGGCCTGGTCGGCAGCGCAATAGATTTCGGTGCGGTTGCAGGTCGACAGGATGGCGGCTTCGGGTTCTTGCGAAATCCGGTGGGCCAGATCGCGCCGCAGGCCTTGCAGGGTGGGCACCAGTTTGTCCACGGCGAACGCAAACCGACCGCGCAGATCCAGCGGCGCAGTGGTGTGGTTCAAACCCAGGGTCCAGACAGCCATGAAGGTCATTATAGGCACGGTATGTCAACTTTGCTTGACACAATGCGTGGGCCTGGAGCTTGACGCGACTTTCAAGGCACAATTTGCCGGGCTTGGACTGCCACAAGGGCAGGGTCACCCGAAGACATCGAGGTTTCATGACGTTTGGCTTGTTGGTGCTGCACCTGTGGGGTTTTGTGTTGCCCGCCTTGGCCATGGCGCTTTTCATGCCTTGGGCGGGTCGCTGGGTCATGGGCCCCGGTCCCCGTCCAATGCGCCGCCACATGGCGGTCCAAGCTGTGGGGGGGGTGCTGGTCTTGGTGGCCGGTTTGTGGTGGCATGGCCAGGACGGGAAAATGAGCACCTACATCGCCTTGGTGCTGGTGGCCGCCACGCTCGAATGGCTGATGCACCGGGGCTGGGCCCGTCGCTGACGCCCATGCACGGTCTGCACATTGAAAAAAATCCATCAAGGGAGATGAACATGCGAGGAATGAAACGCCGCCGTTGGCTGGTCTTGGGTGGTCTGGCTTTGGCCTTGGCCGGGGGCAGTGCCTGGGCCTTTCCCACCAAACCCATCCGTGTGGTGATGGGTTTCCCGGCAGGCGGACCGCTCGACCAGCATGCCCGTTTGCTGACCGATCGGCTGCAAGCCCAGCTGGGGCAGCCCATCCTCATCGATTACAAAGCCGGTGCTGGCGGCACCGTGGGCGCGCAAGAGGTCATGCGTGCCGCGCCCGATGGCCACACCCTGATGCTGGCCAACACCGGGGTGATGGTCATCAACCCGGCGCTGTACACCAAGCTGCCTTACAGCACACTGCGCGACTTTGTGCCAGTGGCCCGCACGGCCATGCAGCCGCTGGCCCTGCTGGTCAACCCCAAAGTGCCGGTGAACAACCTGCAGGAATTTGTGGCCTATGCCAAAGCCCGGCCCGGCCAGATCAATTACGGCTCGGCGGGCAACGGTGGCAGCAGCCACCTGGTGCCCGAGATGTTCAAGTCGGCCACGGGGCTGTTCATGGTGCACATCCCTTACCGGGGCAGTGCACCCGCCTTCACCGACCTGATGGCGGGGCAGGTGCAGTTCATGGCCGAGAGCATTCCGCAGGCCGCGCAGTACCACAAGCAGGGCAAGGTGCGGGCCTTGGCCGTGACCAGCCGCGAGCGCAACCCCGCGCTGCCCGACATCCCCACCGTGATGGAAACCGGCATCAAGAACTTCGAGGTGGTGGGTTTTTACGGTTTTCTGGCCCCGGCCGGCACACCCAAAGACGTGGTGAACAAGCTGAGCGACGCCTTCAAAGCCGTGATGAATCAGCCTGACATCAAGTCGCGCATGGTCGCGCAGGGTGCCGATCCGGCGTTTTTGGGGGCCGATGACTTTGCAAAATTCCTGACCACCGAAATGCCCCGCTGGGCGGCGGTGGTTCAGAAATCGGGCGCCAAGCTCGATTGATTCAAGCCGGGCTGAACAGGTCCACCCTGTCGGTGATGATGCCGTCGGTGCCGAGCGCGAGCAGGTGCTGGGCGGCCCAGTCGTCGTTGACGGTGTAGCTCAGGCATTTCAGGCCTGCGCCATGCACTTGGGCCACGGTGGTGGCGTCCCACAGTGCGAAGTTGGCCACCACGGCCACCGCATCGAGCGCCAAAGCTTTCTCCAGCCAGCCTTCCCACAGCGTGTCGACCAGCAGGCCGCGGGGCAGCTCGGGCGCTGCTTGCTGCGCGGCGGCCAAGGCTTCAGGTTTGAACGAGGTCAAGAGCGGCGGCACTTCGGCCCCCGCCCACAGCCGGGCGGCCAGACGCGCCACGGCTTCGCCTGTGGCCGCTTCGGTGCCCGGTGTGGGTTTGATCTCGATGTTCAGCAGGTAGCGGTTGGCCAGGCAAAACCGTGCCAGCGCTTCGAGCGTGGGCAAGGCTTCGCCCGCAAAGCGGCGTGAATGCCAGCTGCCCGCGTCGAGTTGCGACAAGGCTTGCCAGGGCAGGTCGCCACCGATGCCTTGGCCATTGGTGGTGCGCTCCAGCGTGGCGTCGTGCATCAAGAACACCACACCGTCGGCACTGAGCTTGGCGTCGCACTCGAACATGCGGTAACCGTGCTCGGCCCCCATGCGGAAGGCGACCAGGGTGTTTTCGGGGGCGAGCTTGCCTGCGCCCCGGTGGGCGATCCAGCGCGGGTAGGGCCAGTGTGGGGACATGGGCATGTTCAGGCGATGCGTTTTTGGGTTTGCGCGTCAAACCAGTGCAGGCGGTCAGCGCGGGGCGTGGTGTGAAAGCTTTGGCCCGCTTGCGGCGGCACCACCGATTCGTCCAGCCGCAGTGTCAGGATTTCATCGCCCAGCCGGGCGTGCACCAGGCGCTCGGCGCCCAGCAGCTCCACCGTGTCGGCGGTCAAGGTCCAGCCCCCTTCGCCCGGCGTGGGCGTGATGTCCAGGTGCTCGGGCCGGATGCCCAGGATGTGTCCGGCTGGTGTGCCTGGAGCGCGCTTGAGCAGGTTCATGGGCGGTGAGCCGATGAAGCTGGCCACAAAGGTGCTGGCCGGGCGGTTGTAGACCTCTTCGGGCGTGCCGAACTGCTCCATGTGGCCGCCGTTCATCACGATCATGCGCTGGGCCAGCGTCATGGCTTCGACCTGGTCGTGCGTCACAAACAGGCTGGTGATGCCGAGTTCGCGGTGCAGTTTTTGAATCTCCAGCCGGGTCTGGGCGCGCAGCTTGGCGTCGAGGTTGGACAGCGGCTCGTCAAACAAAAACACTTGCGGCTGGCGCACGATGGCCCGGCCCATGGCCACGCGCTGGCGCTGGCCACCGGACAGTTCGCGGGGTTTGCGTTGCAGCAGGTGGGACAGTTCCAGAATACCCGCCGCCTTGTCCACGCGTGCCTTGATTTCCTCCATGGGGCGTTTGGCGATCTTCAGGCCATAGGCCATGTTGTCGAACACGCTCATGTGGGGGTACAGCGCATAGTTCTGGAACACCATGGCGATGTCGCGCTCGGCGGGCTCCAGGTCGTTCACCACCCGTTCGCCAATCGAGATGGTGCCGCCCGAGATGTCTTCGAGGCCCGCCACCATGCGCAGCAGGGTGGACTTGCCACAGCCCGAGGGCCCGACGATGACCACGAATTCGCCATCGGCAATGCTGGCGTTCAGGTCGTGGATGACGGTGTTGGCCTTGGCGCCCGCGCCATAGGTTTTGAGGATGTGAGAGAGGGTAATGGCAGCCATAAATTCTTTGATCAGACGAGGACAGAGCGCCGCTTCGCAGCGGTCTGTCCCCGGCGTATTTATTTCTCCGTGTCTACAAGGCCCTTGACGAACCATTTTTGCATCAGGATCACGACCAGCGCCGGGGGCAGCATGGCCAGGATGGCGGCGGCCATGACCACGTTCCACTCGGTCCAGGACTCGCCAGAAATCAGGCGCTTGATGCCCAGCACCACCGGGTACATGTCTTCGCTGGTGGTCACCAGCAGCGGCCACAGGTACTGGTTCCAGCCGTAAATGAACTGGATCACGAACAGCGCCGCGATGTTGGTGGCCGACAGGGGCAGCAACACGTCTTTGAAAAAGCGCATCGGCCCAGCCCCGTCCATGCGGGCGGCCTCGACCAGCTCGTCGGGGATGGTCAGGAAAAACTGCCGGAACAAAAAGGTGGCCGTGGCCGAGGCGATCAGCGGCACCGTCAGGCCCGCAAAACTGTTGAGCAGGCCCAGACCCGCCACCACTTCGTAAGTGGGGCTGATCCGCACTTCGACCGGCAGCATCAGGGTGACAAAAATCATCCAGAACACCAGGTTGCGCAGCGGGAAGCGGAAATACACGATGGCAAAGGCCGACAACAGCGAAATCGCGATCTTGCCCACGGCGATGCACAGGGCACTGATCAGGCTGATCTGCATCATGGGCCACATGGCGGGCAGGGGGCTGCCTTGCGAATTGGGGCCGCCAAACAGGGTCAGGCGGTAGGTCTCCCAAAAGTGGCTGCCCGGCACCAGCGACATGGGCACACTCTGGTTGATCTGCTGGGCGGTTTGGGTGGAGCCGATGAAAGTCAGGTACAGCGGAAAGGCCACGATGGCCACACCGATGAGCAAGATGACATGCCGCAAAATTTGCAGGCCGGGGCGTCGTTCGATCATGACAGCCCTCCCAAGGGAATGTGTGGGTGCAACATCAGTACTGCACTTTCTTCTCGACAAATTTGAACTGCAAGACCGTGAGCGAGACCACGATCACCATCAGCACCACCGACTGCGCGGCCGAGCTGCCCATGTCCAGCGCCTTGAAACCGTCGTAGTACACCTTGTAGACCAGAATCGCCGTGTCCTTGCCGGGGCCGCCGTGCGTGGTGGCGTCCACGATGGCGAAGGTGTCAAAGAAGGCGTAGACGATGTTGATCACCAGCAAAAAGAAGGTGGTGGGCGACAGGAGCGGGAACACGATGGTCCAAAAGCGCTTCCAGGGGCTGGCCCCGTCGATGGCCGCCGCCTCGATGAGCGATTTGGGAATGGACTGCAGCCCAGCCAGAAAAAACAGGAAGTTGTAGGAAATCTGCTTCCAGACCGCCGCCATCACGATCAGCGCCATGGCATGGTTGGGGTTGAGCAGGTGGTTCCAGTCGATGCCAACGGTCCTGAGCGCATAACCCACCACACCCATGGGCGAGGCAAACATGAACAGCCACAACACGCCCGCCACCACCGGGGCCACCGCATAGGGCCAGATCAGCAGGGTTTTGTACAGACCCGCGCCGCGCCCAACCCGGTCAGCCATCACGGCCAGCAGCAGCGACACCGACAGGCCAGTCACCGCCACCAAAAGGGAAAACACCGCGGTGGTCTTGAACGAGTCCAGGTAGCCACTGTCGTTCCACAGGCGGTCAAAATTGGCCAGCCCGACGAATTCACGCGAGGCGCCAAAGGCATCTTCCTGCAGCACGCTTTGGTACAGCGCTTGCCCAGCGGGCCAGAAAAAGAAGACCAGCACGATGCTCAGCTGCGGCGCGATCAGCAGCCAGGGCAGCCAGCGGGATTTGAAACGGACGCGTTTTTCCATAGGTTCTTTGCAAAGCCGGGGTGTGAAGTGTCACGCCAAAATGCGCAAAAGCAGAGGCGTTGCCTCTGCTTTTTCAAAGGCCCGCCGCCTCAGAGGGCGGCCAGGCACATCACTTGTTGGCTTTTTCGAAGCGTTCGAGCTGTTCGTTGCCCCGCTTGATGGCGATGTCCAGAGCCTCTTTGGGCTGCTTTTTGCCGCTCCACACGCCTTCGAGTTCCTCGTCAATGATGGTGCGGATCTGCACAAAGTTGCCCAGGCGCACGCCACGTGACTTGTCGGTGGTCTTGCGGATCATTTGTGTCACCGATACATCGGTACCAGGGTTCTTTTTGTAGAAGCCCGACTTCTCGGTCACTTCAAACGAAGACTTGGTCACGGGCAGGTAGCCGGTGCGCTGGTGGCTGGCGGCGGCCACGCTGTCTTTGGACAGGTGGGCGAAGAATTGCGCCACGCCTTTGTACTCAGGGGCTTTCTTGCCGCTCATGACCCACAGGCTCGCGCCACCGATCACGGTGTTTTGTGGGGCACCGTTCACATCGGGGTAGTAGGGCAGGGTGCCGATGCCGTAGCCGAATTTGCCGTTGCGCACCACGCTGCCGTAGAGTGCCGAGGAACCGGTGGCCATGGCGCATTCGCCCGACACAAAGGTGGCGTCGGCCGCATTGCCACGGCCTTTGTAGACAAACAGGCCCTGCTTGGCCATGTTGGCCAGGTTTTCAATGTGGCGCACGTGCAGCGGGGTGTTGAAGGACAGGCGGGCGTCCATGCCGCGCATGCCGTTGCCTTTGGTGGCGAACTCGGTGTTGTGCCAGGCCGAGAAGCTTTCGAGCTGCGTCCAGCTGATCCAGCTGGTGGTGAAGGGGCACTTGTGGCCGCTGGCTTTGAGCTTGGCGGCGGCCAGCGCCACTTCAGGCCAGGTGGTCGGCGGCTTTTCGGCGTCCAGGCCAGCGGCCTTGAAGGCGTCCTTGTTGTAGTGGAAGACCGGGGTGGAGCTGTTGAAAGGGAAGCTCAGCATTTGGCCATTGGGGGCGGTGTAGTACCCGGCCACGGCAGGCACATAGGCGTTTTGGTCGAACTTGAGGCCTGCGTCCTGCATGACCTTGCCTACGGGCACGATGGCGCCCTTGCTGGCCATCATGGTGGCGGTGCCCACTTCAAACACCTGCAGGATGTGGGGCGCATTGCCCGCCCGGTAGGCGGCGATGGCGGCGGTCATGGACTCGTCGTAGCTGCCCTTGAAGGTGGGCACGATTTTGTAGTCTTTTTGGCTGGCGTTGAAGTCCTTGGCGAGGTCGTTGACCCATTCGCCCAGGGCACCCCCCATGGAGTGCCACCACTGGATTTCGGTTTGGGCCTGGGCCGACAAGCTGGCCAGGCCCAGGGTCAGGGCGGACAGGGTGAGTTTGAGTTTCATGGCAGTTCCTGAAAAATTGGCTTTGAACGCGGAAAACGACCCATCGACAGGTCATGGATGCACGCGGACTGTGCCTTTTGAAGATGACAGAAGTATTAAAACGGGGTGAATAAGGGGTGACAACCCGGACTTTCCATGAGTGCAGACCCTTGGGAGACAGGTGTCCCCACCCCCGGCGCGTGATTGTTGCACTGCGGTAACATTCAGCCTCAGCCGGGTTGACGCCTTTGTCCTGGTCTGGCTGAACGCGTTTTGACCAACGCATGTGACCGCGCCATCCCATGAATGCACCCACCACGCTCCAACATTTGATGCAGGCCGACGCCGATGCGCCGCGTCTGCGCGAGATCCCTTACAACTACACCAGCTTTTCTGACCGTGAAATCGTGGTGCGCTTGCTGGGGGAGCCCGCCTGGGATCTGTTGAACCAGTTGCGCCAGGAGCGCGGCACAGGCCGCTCGGCCCGCATGCTGTACGAAGTGCTGGGCGACATCTGGGTGGTCGAGCGCAACCCCTATTTGCAGGACGACCTGCTGGACAACCCCGCCCGCCGCAAACTGCTGGTGGAGGCCTTGCACCACCGCCTGGGCGAGGTGCAAAAGCGCCGCACCCCGAATGTGGACGCCGCCCGTGACGCCTTGGTGGGCCAGTTGCTCGCCATGGCCACCCAGGCCGTGACGCAGTTCAGCGAACGCTTCACCCGCATGGCCAAGCTGCGCGGCCAGGTGCAAAAGACCCTGGGGCGCCTGACGGCCAAGGACAACATCAAGTTCGATGGCCTATCGCGTGTCAGCCACGTGACCGACGCCACCGACTGGCGTGTGGAATACCCCTTTGTGGTGCTGACCCCCGACACCGAGACCGAGATGGCGGGTTTGGTCAAGGGCTGCATTGATTTGGGCCTGACCATCGTGCCCCGTGGCGGCGGCACGGGCTACACGGGCGGCGCGATCCCGCTGACCTGGAAGAGTGCGGTCATCAACACCGAAAAGCTCGAAGCCATGACCGAGGTCGAGATGGTCGACCTGCCCGGTATCGCCCACAAGATCCCGACCATCTGGACCGAAGCCGGTGTGGTGACCCAGCGCGTGGCCGATGCGGCCGAGCGTGGCGGTTTTGTTTTTGCGGTGGACCCGACGTCTGCCGAAGCCTCTTGCATTGGCGGCAACATCGCCATGAACGCGGGTGGCAAAAAAGCGGTGCTGTGGGGCACGGCGCTCGACAACCTGGCCAGCTGGCGCATGGTCACGCCCGACGCCGAATGGCTGGATGTGGTGCGCATGGACCACAACATGGGCAAGATTCACGACGCCGAAGTCGCCACGTTTGAGCTGCGTTACTTCAAGGCCGACGGCAAGACCCCGATCCGCACCGAAACCCTGGTGATCCCTGGCAAGACCTTCCGCAAGGAAGGCCTGGGCAAGGACGTGACCGACAAGTTCTTGAGCGGCCTGCCCGGCGTGCAAAAAGAAGGCTGCGATGGCCTCATCACCAGCGCCCGCTGGGTGGTGCACCGCATGCCCACCCACACCCGCACCGTGTGCCTGGAGTTCTTTGGCCATGCCCGCAACGCCGTGCCGAGCATCGTCGAGATCAAGGACTTCATGTTCGCCGAGCAAAAGCGCACCGGCACCGTGATGGCGGGTCTGGAGCACCTGGACGACCGGTATCTGCGCGCGGTGGGTTATTCCACCAAATCCAAGCGTGGCGGCTTCCCCAAAATGGTGCTGATCGGTGACATCGCGGGTGACAACGCCGACGACGTGGCCAAAGCGACCAGCGAGATCGTGCGCATCGCCAACTCGCGCAGCGGCGAAGGTTTCATCGCCATCAGCCCCGAAGCGCGCAAAAAATTCTGGCTTGACCGCAAAAAGACCGCGGCCATCTCGCGCCACACCAACGCCTTCAAGGTCAACGAAGACGTGGTGATCCCCTTGCCGCGCATGGCCGAATACACCGATGGCATCGAGCGCATCAACATCGAGCTCTCCCTGCGCAACAAGCTCAAGCTCTGCCGCGAACTGGAAGATTTTCTGGAAAAGGGTAACTTGCCGCTGGGCAAGCAAGACGACGCCAACGAGATCGCTTCGGCCGAATTGCTCGAAGACCGCGTGGCGCAAGCCCTGGCGGTGGTGCGCGAGGTGCAGGCGCAGTGGCAAGGCTGGTTGACCGATGTCGATGCCTTGTTCCCCCAGCTGCAAGACCACACACTGCGCGCCAGCTGGAAGACGCAAATCCGCCCGGCTTTCCAGAACATCTTCTCCGGCTCGGCCTTTTTGCCGATCCTGAACGAGGTCAACGCCATTCACCAGCGCGTGCTCAAAGGCCGCGTGTGGGTGGCGCTGCACATGCACGCCGGTGACGGCAATGTGCACACCAACATCCCGGTCAACTCCGACAACTACGAGATGCTGCAAACCGCGCATGAGGCGGTGGCCCGCATCATGGTCTTGGCCCGCAGCCTGGACGGCGTGATCTCGGGCGAGCACGGCATTGGCATCACCAAGCTGGAGTTTTTGACCGACGCCGAGCTGGCCAATTTCACCGCCTACAAGGCCAAGGTGGATCCGCAAGGCCGCTTCAACAAAGGCAAATTGCTGCGCGGCGCGGCCCTCACGGGTCTGGGCGACGATGTGCACGCCGCCGACCTGACGCACGCCTACACCCCCAGCTTTGGCCTGATGGGCCATGAGTCGCTGATCATGCAGCAGTCGGACATTGGCGAGATCGCCGCCAGCGTGAAAGACTGCCTGCGCTGCGGCAAGTGCAAGCCGGTGTGCTCCACCCACGTGCCACGCGCCAATTTGCTCTACAGCCCACGCAACAAGATTTTGGCGACCTCCTTGCTGGTTGAGGCCTTTCTGTACGAAGAGCAGACCCGCCGGGGCATCTCGGTCAAGCACTGGCAGGAGTTTGAAGACGTGGCCGACCATTGCACCGTCTGCCACAAGTGCCTGACACCTTGCCCGGTCAACATCGACTTCGGCGATGTGTCGATGAACATGCGCAACCTGCTGCGCAAAATGGGTCAAAAAAGCTTCCGCCCCGGCAATGCTGCGGCCATGTTCATGTTGAATGCCACCAATCCCGAGACCATCAAGCTGGCCCGCATGGCCATGGTGGGTGTGGGCATGAAGGCGCAGCGCTTTGTGGCCGGTTTGCTCAAGGGCGTGGCCCGCAAGCAAACCAGCGCACCACCCGCCACCGTGGGTGCCGCGCCGATCAAAGAGCAGGTGATCCACTTCATCAACAAGAAGATGCCGGGCAACCTGCCCAAGAAGACGGCACGCGCGCTGCTGGACATCGAAGACAACGATTACGTGCCCATCATCCGTAACCCGAAAGCCACCACTTCGGAGTCGGAAGCGGTGTTTTACTTCCCCGGTTGCGGCTCCGAGCGCCTCTTCAGCCAGGTGGGCTTGGCCACGCAGGCCATGCTCTGGCATGTGGGCGTGCAGACCGTGTTGCCACCAGGCTACCTGTGCTGCGGCTACCCGCAAAAGGGCTCGGGCCAGTTCGACAAGGCCGAGAAGATCATCACCGACAACCGGGTGCTGTTCCACCGCGTGGCCAACACGCTCAACTACCTGGACATCAAGACCGTGGTGGTGAGCTGCGGCACCTGCTACGACCAGCTGCAGGGCTACCAGTTCGACAAGATCTTCCCCGGCTGCCGCATCATCGACATCCACGAGTTCTTGCTGGAAAAAGGCATGAAGCTCGACGCGGGCGGGGCCTATCTGTACCACGACCCTTGCCACAGCCCCATGAAGCAGCAAGACCCGATGAAAACGGTCAAGGGTTTGCTGGGCAACCAGGTACTCAAGTCTGACCGTTGCTGCGGCGAATCGGGCACTTTGGGGGTCACCCGTCCGGACATCTCCACGCAGGTGCGTTTCCGCAAGGAAGAAGAGCTGCTCAAGGGCGAGGCCGCCTTGCGTGCCAGCGGCGCTTTGGCCCCGCAAGCCAACGTCAAAGTGCTGACCAGTTGCCCCAGCTGCCTGCAGGGCCTGTCTCGGTATGGCGACGACATGAAAAACGGCCTGCTCGAAGCCGACTACATCGTGGTCGAAATGGCCAAACACATCCTGGGTGAAGCCTGGATGCCCGAGTACGTGAGCGCCGCCAATGCGGGCGGCATTGAGCGCGTGCTGGTCTAAGCCTGCACATCCCGACAGCAAGATTTCGAAAGCAAAAGATGGCCGGATTGAAAAAAGACATGCCCACGCCCGAGTCGCTGACCGTGCACGGTCAGACCAAGGTGCTGGAAATCGGTTTTTCTGACGGGGCGCAGTTCCGCATCCCCTTCGAGCTGATGCGCGTGTACTCGCCTTCGGCCGAGGTGCAGGGCCACGGCCCGGGCCAGGAAGTGTTGCAAACCGGCAAACGCGAAGTCGGTATCGTCGAGATCGAACCCGTGGGCAACTACGCGGTCAAGCCCACGTTTTCAGACGGTCACGAGTCGGGCCTGTTCACTTGGGAGTACCTGTACTTTTTGGGCGATCAGCAAGAGGCGCTCTGGAAGCAGTACGAAGACCGCCTGCAAGCGGCGGGCATGAGCCGCGACGCACCCATGGTCGAAGCCGCAGCCGATGGCAGTTGCGGCCACAAGCATTGAGGGCATCGGCATGAGCACCACCCATTTCGGTTTCAAAACCGTCGACGAAAAAGAAAAAGCCAAGCACGTGCGAGGCGTGTTCGACTCGGTCGCGTCCAAATACGACGTGATGAACGACCTGATGTCCATGGGCTTGCACCGGGTGTGGAAGGCTTACACCGTGCAGGTGGCCAACCTCAAAGAGGGCGATCAGGTGCTGGACATCGCGGGCGGCACGGGCGATTTGTCGATGGCCTTTGCCAAAAAAGTCGGGGCCACCGGCCGCGTGGTGCACACCGACATCAACGAAGCCATGCTCAGCACCGGGCGCGACCGCCTGGTCGACCACGGCCTGGCCCTGCCCACCCTGGTGTGCGATGCCGAAAAGCTGCCTTTTCCAGACAACCATTTCAACGTGGTCAGCGTGGCCTTTGGCCTGCGCAACATGACGCACAAGGATGTGGCGCTCAAGGAAATGTGCCGGGTGCTCAAGCCAGGCGGCAAGTTGCTGGTGCTGGAGTTTTCCAAAGTGGCCAAGCCGCTGGAAAAAGCCTACGACTGGTACAGCTTCAAGATCCTGCCCCGGCTGGGCCAGCTGGTGGCGGGTGACGCCGACAGCTACCGTTACCTGGCCGAATCCATCCGCATGCATCCCGGGCAGGAAGACTTGAAAACCCTTATGAAAAATGCCGGATTTGGCCATGTGGATTTTCACAATTTGTCGGCCGGGGTGGTAGCCTTGCACATGGGCATCAAGTGCTGAAGCCCACAAACCGCATTTTGATTTGAGTTGGAGACACCATGAACAAGTTGATGACACTGATGCTCGCGGGCGTGTTGGCCCTGGGCAGCTTGAACGCCGAGGCTGCTCGCCGCATGGGCGGTGGCAAGTCCATCGGTCAGCAATCGAATCAGGTCACCAAGCGCGATGCTGCGCCGCAAACGCCCGCTGCTCCCGCTCAAAACGCCGCACCCACCAATGCCGCCAAGCCTGCCGCCGCGCCTGCAGCGGCTGCACCCAAGAAGCCTTGGGGCGCCATGTTGGGTGGCTTGGCTGCTGGTTTGGGGTTGGCCTGGCTGGCCAGCTCGCTGGGCTTGGGTGAAGCCTTTGGCAATATTTTGATGGCCTTGCTGATTGGTGTGGCCGTCCTGGCCGTCATCGGCATGATCATGCGGGCCCGCCGAGGTGGTGCTGCGCAGATGGGCGGCAACGGTGGCCTGGCCTACCAAGGCGCTGGTGCCTCGGCTGAAAACCCAGCCACGTTCAAACAATACAGCCCGCAAAATGTCGGCAACGACGCCTCGGCCCGCCCCTGGGAAGGCCAAAACACCCGCTTCGACAGCTCGGCTGCAGCGCAAACCAGTGGCTCCATGATTGGTGCGGCATTGGGTGGTTCGCAAAGCTGGGGCATCCCGGCCGGTTTTGATGTGGACGGTTTTGTGACCGCTGCCAAGCGCAACTTTGTGACCTTGCAGGACGCTTGGGACCGTTCGGACATCACGGCCTTGCGCTCGATGATGACCGACGCCATGGTGGTGGAAATCCGCAACCAGCTGTCCGAGCGCGAAGCGCAGTTCCCCGGTCAGCCCAACAAGACCGAAGTGGTCATGCTCGACGCCCAGCTGCTGGGCATTGAAGAGCAGGCCGATGCCTACCTGGCCAGTGTCGAGTTCAACGGCATGATCCGCGAAGACGCCTCTTCCGGCCCCAGCCCTTTCCGCGAAGTCTGGAACATGACCAAATCCAAGCAAGGCGGCGGTTGGCTGGTCGCTGGCGTGCAAGCGCTGCAATAAAGCCCAGGTCCCTCGGGGGACCTGCACTTTCGGGAATAATCGGGGACTATGGCAACACAGTCCCCTTTTTCATGGGCCGCCCAACTGGCCCAGCAGTTCGGCTCTTCGTTTCAGCTCCCCGCTTGGGTGGTCGATGAGACGGTCAACCGCTTGGTCTTGTTTCTCAACCATGTGCTGATGAGCGAACCCGAGGCCATGGCCCGCCTCGCCCGCCAAAAAGGCCAGCGCATCGAGCTGGTCTGGGACCGCATGCAACTGCAACTGAGCCCCACCCCCGCTGGCTTGTTGGAGCGTGGCCGCTTTGAGGGCTTTGACCTGCGGTTGACGGTGACCGAAGAATCGCCGGTTTCGCTCGCTTCGGCTTTGGCCCGGGGTGACAAACCCAAGGTGCGCATCGAAGGCGATGTGCAATTGGCCGCCGAGGTCAACTGGCTGATCGACCATGTGCGCTGGGATGCCGAAGAGGACTTGGCCCGCTTGATCGGGGATGCCCCCGCGCACACCCTGGCACAAGCTGCCCGTCAGGCCATGACGGCCTTGCGCAGTTTTGTCGCCCAGCGTCCAGGCACTGGGCTGCGCACCGGCAGCGCAGCATGATGCGCTGGGGCCGTTTCGGGCGCGGTGCCTTCATCGTCTTCATCGTCCTGCGCTACGGCCTGGACGAGTTGGTACTCTCCAGCTTTCAGAAACCCTGGATTCGCCTCTTGGCCCGCGTGCTGTCGGTGGGGCGTGACTTGCGTTCGCCCCGGGCGGTGCGTCTGCGCGAGGCGCTCGAGCGATTGGGGCCGATTTTTGTGAAGTTTGGCCAGGTGCTGTCCACCCGGCGCGACCTGTTGGCCCCCGACATCGCCGAAGAGCTGGCCAAGCTGCAAGACCGCGTGCCGCCTTTCAGTTCGGCCGTTGCCGTCGCCTCGATCGAGCGGGCCTTCAACCGCTCGGTGGACGACATTTTTGAAACCTTTGAGCGCGAACCCGTGGCCAGCGCCTCCATTGCGCAAGTGCACTTTGCCACTTTGCGCAGCAAAACGGGTGAGCTGCGCGAAGTGGCCGTGAAGGTCCTGCGCCCGGGCATGCTGCCCGTCATCGACAAAGACCTGAGCCTCATGCGCATGATGGCCGGCTGGGTGGAAAACCTGAGCGCCGACGGCAAACGACTCAAGCCCCGTGAGGTGGTGGCCGAGTTCGACAAATACCTGCACGACGAGCTGGACCTGGTGCGCGAAGCGGCCAACGCCGCGCAGCTGCGCCGCAACATGCAGGGCCTCGATCTGGTGCTGATCCCCGAGATGATCTGGGACTTTTGCCACCCCGAGGTCATCGTCATGGAGCGCATGCATGGCGTGCCCATCAGCCAGGTAGACCGACTGCGCGAAGCGGGTGTGGACATCCCCAAGCTGGCCCGCGATGGCGTGACGCTGTTTTTCACGCAGGTGTTCCGCGACGGCTTTTTCCATGCCGACATGCACCCGGGCAACATCCAGGTGAGTCTCGCGCCCGAGACCTTTGGCCGCTACATCTCGCTGGACTTCGGCATCGTGGGCACGCTCACCGAGTACGACAAGGAGTACCTGGCGCAAAACTTCACGGCGTTCTTTCGTCGCGACTACAAGCGCGTGGCCGAACTGCACATCGAGTCCGGTTGGGTGCCGCCCGAGACGCGGGTGGATGAGCTGGAGTCGGCCATTCGCGCGGTGTGCGAGCCTTACTTTGACCGCCCACTCAAGGAAATTTCGCTGGGCATGGTGTTGATGCGTTTGTTCCAGACCTCGCGCCGCTTTCAGGTCGAGATCCAGCCCCAGCTGGTGTTGCTGCAAAAAACCCTGCTCAACATCGAAGGCCTGGGCCGCGACCTGGACCCTGAGCTGGACCTGTGGAGCACGGCCAAGCCCTTCCTCGAAAAGTGGATGCTGGAGCAAATCGGCCCCAAAAAGCTCTGGGAAGAACTCAAGGCCCAAGCCCCGCACTACGCCAAGCTGCTGCCGCAGTTGCCGCGCTTGCTGCACGACTACCTGCAAAAGCCGCGCACCAGCGATGCCAAGCAGATCGAGCTGCTGCTCGCCGAGCAACGCCGCACCAATAAACTGCTGCAAACCCTGATTTACGCCGGGCTGGGCTTTGTGGTTTCCTTGGTCGTTTTGCAGGTGGGCATGCACCTGCAACTTTTCATCTGAACCTGATATCTGGAGGAGCTGCAGGTGCTGCTGACTTTTGTGATCGCTTACTTGGCCGTGACCATCGGCATCGGTTTGTTGGCTGCACGCCGGGTCCATGGCGCCAAAGATTACCTGGTGGCAGGCCGCAGCTTGCCGCTCTACATGAACGTGGCCACCGTCTTTGCCACCTGGTTCGGGGCCGAGACGGTCCTGTCGGTGTCGGCCACCTTTGCCAAAGATGGCCTGAACGGCATCCCCGGCGATCCCTTTGGTGCCACCGTCTGCCTGGTGTTGGCCGCATTGCTTTTCGCCAAGCTGTTTTACCGTCTGAATCTGCTCACCATTGGCGACTTCTACAAGGTGCGTTACGGCAAGTCGGTGGAGGTGCTCACCAGCGTGGCGATCGTGTTGTCTTACCTGGGCTGGACCTCGGCGCAGTTGACGGCGCTGGGCCTGGTCATCCATGTGCTCTCGTCAGGAGCCATTGATCTGAACTACGCCATCATGATGGGCGCAGCCGTGGTGTTGGTCTACACCGTGTTTGGCGGCATGTGGTCAGTGGCCTTCACCGATTTGTTCCAGACCGTGGTCATTGTGGTGGGCCTGATCCTGGTGGCCACCCTGGTGGGCGGCAATGCAGGCGGCTTTGAGAAGGTGGTGGCGCAAGCGGCCGCAGACGGGAAGTTCGACATGTTCCCGGCCGACATGGATGCTGCCGCGTGGTGGGCCATGGCCGGTGCTTTCTTTGCATTTGCCTTTGGCTCCATCCCGCAGCAGGACGTCTTTCAGCGCATGACCAGTGCCAAGGATGAAAAAACCGCCGTGCGCGGCACGATCATTGGTGGCCTGATGTACTTTGTGATCGCTTTCATTCCCCTGTACATCGCTTATGCCGCACTGATCGCCCACCCCGAGCTCAAGGCCTTGTTCGAGTCGGAAGACGCCCGCACCATCCAGCGTATCCTGCCCGATCTGGTGCTGGGCAAGATGCCCATGTGGGCGCAGATTTTGTTTTTTGGTGCCTTGCTCTCGGCCATTTTGTCCACCGCCAGCGGCGCTTTGTTGGCCCCCACGGCGACCTTCACCGAGAACGTCCTCAAGCCTTTTGTGCCCCACATGAGCGACCGCCAGTTTTTGCTGCTGCTGCGCGTCATCCTGGTGACCTTCACCTCGTTCGCCTTGCTGTTTGCCCTTAACAGCACCAGCACCATGTACGAGATGGTGCAAAACGCCTACAACGTGACCCTGACGGGGGCTTTTGTGCCTTTGGTGGCCGGGGCCTTCTGGCGGCGTGCCAACACGCAAGGGGCCCTGTTCTCGGTGGTGTTGGGTGTGGGCACCTGGCTGGTCTTCAACTTCCTGGCACCGGAGACCCTGGTTCCGGCCAACTTGCTGGGCCTGATGGCGTCCATCGTGGGCATGCTCCTGGGTTCTTTGGCGCCCAGCGTGATCGCCAACCAAGGGCAGTCCATGGCCAGCGCCCTCAGCCACGCCGACCAAGACAGCGCCAAGCGCTGAGACAGCCGTCTACGCAGCAGCTGGGTTCACTGTTGTTGTCCTTTGAGGGTTGGTTCAGCGCAACCCTCAACCGCGATGGGTGCCCGGTACTGCTGCAGGAACAGGTGGGGCTCCTTTGAGCATGGGCCTTGAAGAGTGCTGCAAAGCCTATAATTAAAAGTTTTCTTGCATCAACCCTCAAGGCTCTTCACATGCCCATTTATGCTTACAAATGCGACGCCTGCGGCCATGCCAAGGATGTTCTGCAAAAAATCAGTGATGCACCCCTGACCGATTGCCCGGCTTGCGGTGCCCCCAAATTCAGCAAGCAACTGACAGCGCCCGGATTTCAGCTCAAGGGTTCTGGCTGGTATGTGACCGATTTCAAAGGCGGCGGAGGTGCCACAGGCGCTGCTGCCGCTTCAACCGCTGCCGCATCAGAGCCTTCTGCTTCGGCGTCCTCCGAGTCATCGGGCGCCGCCGATACCGCTGGCGGTTGTGGCGCATCCTGCGCCTGCCATTGACATGCCCAACCTTGGCCCACCCATGAAACAACGCAGCTTCAAACAGTACTTCATCACCGGTCTGCTGGTGTGGCTGCCCATGGGTATCACCGTCTGGGTGCTCATGTGGTTGGTCGGCATGCTTGACGCCATCTTTTTGGCGGTGCTGCATGCGGCCGACACCTTGATCCCCGGCGTTCATGCCAGCGCCGAGTACCTGCGGGGTATCCCCGGCTTGGGCGTGGCGATTGTGGCGGTGGTCATTTTTGCCACGGGTGTGTTTGTGGCCAACATGTTTGGCCAGTGGTGGCTGCGCAAATGGCACGGCCTGATGAACCGCATCCCGGTGGTGCGCAGCATCTACACCAGCGTCAAGCAGGTGGCCGACACCTTGTTTTCGGGCAGTGGCAACGCGTTTTCCAAAGCCTTGTTGGTGCAGTACCCGCGCCAGGGCTCGTGGACCATCGCCTTCTTGACCGGCAGCCCCGGGGGGGAGGTGGCCAAACACCTGGGCCAGCCCATGGTCAGCGTCTATGTGCCCACCACGCCCAACCCGACTTCGGGCTTTTTCCTGATGATGCCCAAGGCCGATGTGATCGAACTCGACATGAGTGTTGACGACGCCCTCAAGTACATCATTTCCATGGGCGTCGTGGCACCTCCCGCCACCGCTGCTCCGAAGCCTGCCGCAGGCGCACCGGTCTCATCCCATCCGGTTTGATACGGCCCTTTTGTCTCTATTTTTGCGAATCCTGAAAGTCCCACAACATGTCCATGCGTTCCCACTATTGCGGTCTGGTGACCGAAGCCCTGACCGGTCAAACCGTGAGCCTGTGCGGCTGGGTCAACCGTCGCCGAGATCACGGCGGCGTGATCTTCATTGACCTGCGTGACCGCGAAGGCTATGTGCAGGTGGTGTGCGACCCCGACCGTCCCGACATGTTCAAGGTGGCCGAAGACGTGCGCAACGAGTTTTGCGTGCAGATCAAAGGCGTGGTGCGTGCCCGCCCCGAAGGCACCACCAACGACAACCTCAAAAGCGGCAAGATCGAAGTGCTGTGCCATGAGCTGATCGTCCTCAACGCGTCGGTCACGCCGCCTTTCCAGATCGATGAAGACAACCTGTCCGAAACCACCCGCCTGACCCACCGCGTGCTGGACCTGCGCCGTCCCTACATGCAAAACAACCTGATGCTGCGCTACCGCGTGGCCATGGAAGTGCGCAAGTACCTCGATGAAAACGGCTTTGTGGACATCGAGACTCCCATGCTCACCAAGAGCACGCCCGAAGGCGCGCGTGATTATCTGGTGCCCAGCCGCGTGCACGACGGTCAGTTCTTTGCGCTGCCCCAGTCGCCCCAGCTGTTCAAGCAGCTCTTGATGGTGGCCGGTTATGACCGTTACTACCAGATCACCAAGTGCTTCCGCGACGAAGACCTGCGCGCCGACCGCCAGCCCGAATTCACCCAGATCGATATCGAAACCTCCTTCCTGACCGAAGAAGAAATCCGCGACATGTTCCAGGGCATGATCAAGCGCGTGTTCCAAAACACCATCGGCGTGGACCTGGGCGAGTTCCCGGTCATGACCTACCAGGACGCGATGCACCTGTACGGCTCCGACAAGCCCGATCTGCGCGTGAAGCTGCAGTTCACCGAAGTGACCGACGTCATGGCCGATGTGGACTTCAAGGTCTTCTCGGGTGCGGCCAACATGAAGGGTGGCCGCGTGGTGGCCCTGCGCGTGCCGGGTGGCTCGGTCGAAGGCGGCGGCATCAGCCGCGGCGAGATCGATGCCTACACCGAGTTCGTCAAGATCTACGGTGCCAAGGGCCTGGCCTACATCCGCGTCAACGACCTGTCCAAAGGCCGTGACGGTTTGCAGTCGCCCATCGTCAAGAACATCCACGACGCGGCATTGAATGCCGTGCTGGAGCGCTCGGGCGCGCAAAACGGCGACCTGATTTTCTTCGGTGCCGACAAGGCCAAGATCGTCAACGACGCCATCGGTGCCCTGCGCATCAAGATCGGCCACAGCGAGTTTGGCAAGAAAAACGGTTTGTTCGAAGACCGTTGGGCCCCGATGTGGGTGGTCGACTTCCCGATGTTCGAGTTCGACGATGAAAGCCAGCGCTACACCGCCGTGCACCACCCCTTCACCGCGCCCAAAGACGGTCACGAAGACTGGATGGTCACCGCGCCCGAGAAGTGCATCTCCAAGGGCTACGACATGGTGCTCAACGGCTGGGAAATGGGTGGCGGATCAGTCCGTATCCACCGCGCCGACGTGCAGCAAAAAGTGTTTGACGCGCTCAAAATCACACCCGAAGAAGCCCAGCTCAAGTTCGGTTTCCTGCTCGACGCCCTGCAATACGGCGCGCCGCCGCACGGCGGTCTGGCCTTCGGTCTGGACCGCATCGTCACGCTCATGACCGGTGCCGAGTCGATCCGCGACGTGATCGCCTTCCCCAAGACACAACGCGCCCAGTGCTTGCTTACGCAAGCGCCAAGCCCTGTAGACGAGAAGCAATTGCGCGAATTGCACATCCGCTTGCGCAACGTGGACGCTGCCAAAGCCGCTTAAGCAACGCTGGCATTCACCCTTCCAACGCCACCCTTGGGTGGCGTTGGTGTTTCAGCGGCGGGTTGTTCCATTCATCAGCCAGGCGACACCCTCGAAGGCACAGTCTGCGATCCGAGACGCAAAGCACGCGCCCACAAAAAAGGCCTCAAAACCGAAGTCTTGAAGCCTAGTCTCTCTTGGTTCAGCGCAAGGCCGAGTCAGAAATTTTTTGTCACGGCATCGCTGCCGTAAAAGGGATTCGCAGGGCTCAGTAGCCGCCGCGGCCACCACCGTAGCCGCCACCGCCGGAGCGATCGCCGCCACCGTAGCCGCCGCCACCGGAGCGGTCACCGCCGCCGTAGCCGCCGCCACCCGAACGGCCGCCACCGCCGTAACCGCCACCACCACCGAAGCCGCCAGTGCGTGGAGGACGTGCCTCCATCGGACGGGCTTCGTTCACGGTGATGCTGCGGCCACCCAAAGACTGGCCATTCATGCCAGCAATGGCGGCTTGGGCTTCGGCATCGCTGCCCATTTCCACAAAACCGAAACCTTTGGAACGACCGGTGTCGCGCTCCATCATGACTTTGGCGCTGGTGATGGCGCCGAATTCGCCGAAGGCTTGTTGCAGGTCTTCGTCGCGAACGCTGTACGGCAAGTTGCCGACGTAAAGTTTATTGCCCATGGGGACTCCTCAGAAATACAAAAAAACAAAGCGATGGGGTCCCGAAAGCACAACAAACTGAAAACTGCCGCCGTAGCGCGCGAAACTGACCGATCACCTGACTTGTGCCGCTTTTCATGACGTACACGCACGCATTATGGGGCATAGCGCAGAAAAGGGGTGAACAGATCACATCGCTGGGCCGATGCCCTCATTTTTTCAAGGTGTCTCAGAACACTTTGTGCATGCATGCCTAAGAGGTCGCCACGCAAGCCGGGTGTTGTGTGGTCTGGCGAACATGGATGAGCTTTGACTATGGCGGGCATCAAAAAATACTTGTGTTTTGTCACACAGGCATGCGTAAACTGAGTCGTCGGATGTGAAAGATATTTTTTCTTTCGGCAGCGGTTTCCACAAGACCGTGTTTGCCAACACCGAACCTCGATATACCCAACACGAAGGAAGCTCACCATGACCCCAACCCCCTCTACCGCAGGCCAATGCCCCGTCATGCACGGCGCTAACACTCACACCGACAAAGCCAATGCTGCCAAGGCGTGGTGGCCCAAGGCGCTGAATCTGGACATCCTGCACCAGCACGACACCAAGACCAACCCCATGGGGGCCGACTTCAATTACCGCGAAGAAGTCAAAAAGCTGGATGTACCCGCGCTCAAAAAAGACCTGACCGCGCTCATGACCGACAGCCAGGACTGGTGGCCTGCCGATTGGGGGCACTACGGCGGTTTGATGGTCCGCATGGCCTGGCATGCCGCAGGCACTTACCGCATCGCCGATGGTCGAGGCGGTGCGGGGACGGGCAACCAGCGTTTTGCACCTCTCAATTCGTGGCCCGATAACGTCAACCTCGACAAAGCGCGCCGCTTGCTGTGGCCAATCAAGAAGAAATACGGCAACCGCATCAGCTGGGCCGACTTGATGGTGCTGGCGGGCAACGTGGCTTATGAATCGATGGGTCTCAAGACCTACGGTTTCTCTTTCGGGCGCGAAGACATCTGGCATCCCGAGCAAGACATTTATTGGGGTTCTGAAAAAGAATGGCTGGCCTCGACCCGTTACGAGGGCGACCAGCGTGAGGCCTTGGAAAATCCTTTGGCTGCCGTACAAATGGGTCTGATTTATGTGAACCCTGAAGGCGTCAATGGACAACCCGATCCGCTGCGCACGGCGCAAGACGTGCGCTTGACGTTTGCCCGCATGGCCATGAACGACGAAGAAACCGTGGCCCTGACAGCCGGTGGTCACACCGTGGGCAAAGCCCATGGCAACGGCAAGGCGCAAAACCTCGGTCCAGTCCCTGAAGCCGCTGACGTGAACGAACAGGGGCTGGGCTGGATGAACCACAGCACCCGCAGCGTGGGCCGAGACACCGTCAGCAGCGGCATCGAAGGTGCCTGGACCACCCACCCCACGCAGTGGGACAACGGCTACTTCCATTTGCTGCTCAACTACGAGTGGGAACTGACCAAGAGCCCTGCGGGTGCGAACCAGTGGAAGCCGATCAACATCCAACCTGAAGACATGCCGGTCGATGTGGAAGACCCGACGATTCGCGTGCAACCCATGATGACCGATGCCGACATGGCCATGAAGATGGACCCGGCCTACCGTGTGATCTCGGAGCGTTTTCACAAAGACCCCGAATATTTCACCCGCGTGTTCGCCCGTGCCTGGTTCAAGCTGACCCACCGTGATCTGGGCCCCAAAGCCCGTTACATCGGCCCCGAAGTACCGCAAGAAGACCTGATCTGGCAGGACCCGGTGCCTGCGGGCAGGGCCGATTACGACGTGACCGCTGTCAAAGCCAAAATTGCAGCCAGCGGCCTGAGCGTGAGCGAGATGGTGACCACCGCTTGGGACAGTGCCCGCACCTTCCGCCACTCCGACAAGCGTGGCGGTGCCAACGGTGCACGCATTCGCCTGGCTCCGCAAAAAGACTGGGAAGGCAACGAACCTGCCCGCCTGGCCAAAGTGTTGGGCATCCTCGAAGGCATTGCCAAGGACAGTGGTGCCAGCGTGGCCGATGTGATCGTACTGGCCGGCAACGTGGGTGTAGAGCAGGCCATCCAAGCGGCGGGCTTTGACATTCCCGTGCCCTTCCAGCCCGGACGTGGCGACGCCAGTGAGGCCATGACCGATGCCGAATCGTTTGCGGTGCTCGAACCGATCCACGACGGTTTCCGCAACTGGCTCAAGCAACACTACGCCGTCAGCCCCGAAGAGCTGCTGCTCGACCGGGCCCAACTCATGGGGCTGACCGCGCACCAGATGACGGCCCTGATCGGCGGCATGCGCGTGCTGGGCACCAACCACGGCGGCAGCCAGCACGGGGTGTTCACCGAGCGGGTGGGGGTCTTGAGCAACGACTTCTTTGTGGCCCTGACCGACATGGCCTACCAGTGGAAGCCCACGGGCCGCAATTCGTACGAGATTTGCGACCGCAAAACTGGCCAGGCCAAGTGGACGGCATCACGCGTGGATTTGGTGTTTGGCTCCAACTCGGTCTTGCGGGCTTATGCCGAGGTCTACGCGCAAGACGACAACCGCGAGAAGTTGGCGCGGGACTTCGTGACCGCCTGGACCCAGGTCATGAACGCCGACCGCTTCTGAAGTGACTTTGACTTGAAGGCCGCAAGGCCTTCAAGTCATGGCGCTGCGCTCAGGTTCAGCACGCTGGTCAGCGGCAAATCGTCCGGCACTTCGTAATCGGCCACGATCCAGGCGCGGTCAGGTGCTTCGGCGGCTTCTCGCAAAAACGCCTTGATGGTCTTGACCGAGTGCTGGTCGAGCGAGACAAAGGGCTGGTCCAGCAGGGTCACCGTGGCCCCCGAGGCCAGGCCAGCGATCAGCATGACTTTGCGGCGGCTGCCAGTGGAGAGCATGTACAGCGGTTTGTTCCGATGCCTTTCCATGTCGAGCGCTTCGGACAGCTCTTGCAGCAGTGCGCTGTTCCATTGGGGGTAACGGGTGCGCCATTGTTCCCAGCAGGCTTGCACCGTGGTCTGGTCGTGTTCTGGGCCTTTCAGGTCGGCCCAAAACACCCCGCCTGGCGGCATGTGCACGCTTCCGCCGAGCGCTTGCAAATCTCCGGACAACAGACGCAACAGGCTGGTTTTGCCACAGCCTTCGTCCCCGCATACCCAATGCAGGCCGGCAGACCATGTGAAACTCAGCCGTTGGATGACCGCATGGTCCGCTGGCCCGCCACTGAGGGCGTGGGTTTGCAGCAAAAAAGGTGCAGAGGGTGTGGGTGAAGACGACATGGCGCAATCCTAGCAAGTCCCGAGCTGCCTAGAATGCCACCGTGACCTCCATGATTTACAAAATCCCCGAATCCGTCCTGGTGGTGATCTACACCCCGGGCGGTCAGGTCTTGCTCATTCGACGTGCCGATGCAGGCACCTGGCAGTCGGTCACGGGCAGCAAAGACCACCCCCACGAGAGCTGGGCCGACACGGCCGTGCGCGAGGTGCAGGAAGAAACCGGCATCGATGCGCTGCACCCGGCTTGCCAACTGCAGGATTGGCAGCTGGAGAATGTGTACGAGATTTACCCGGCCTGGCGCTGGCGCTACCACCCCGAAGTGAGCCGCAACACCGAGCGGGTGTTTGGCTTGCGTGTGCCCGAGCCCACCTCCATCACCTTGAGCCCGACCGAACACACCGAGTGGCAGTGGCTTCATTGGCAGGCGGCGGCAGACCATTGTTTTTCAGCCTCCAACGCCGAGGCCATCCTCATGCTGCCACGCTTTGACCAGCAGGTGGGCCGATGATGCCCCAGCGCCACGAACACCCGGTCTTGCGGGTGGCCACTTACAACATCCACAAGGGTGTCCAAGGCTTGGGGCCAGCGCGGCGGCTGGAGATCCACAACCTGGGCCATGCGGTGGAGCAACTCGACGCCGACATCGTGTGCCTGCAAGAGGTGCGCCGCATGCACCGCCGCGAGGAGCGCTATTTTTCGCATTGGCCGAGCGTCCCGCAAGCCGACTACCTGGCCCCCGAAGGCTATGCGTCGGTGTACCGCACCAACGCCATCACCCGCCACGGCGAGCACGGCAATGCCTTGTTGTCGCGCTGGCCTGTGCTCTCACACCAGCACCAGGACATCTCGGACCACCGTTTTGAGCAGCGGGGTTTGTTGCACACCGAAGTTCAGGTGGTGGACCGCGTGGTGCATGTGATCGTGGTGCATCTGGGCTTGGTGCCTGCCAGCCGGGTGCGTCAGGTCCATCAGTTGCTGGCGTTCATCGACCAGACCATTCCGCCCGATGCACCTGTGCTGGTGGCAGGCGACTTCAACGATTGGGGGACCGGGCTGGGGCGGCGCATGGCCGGGGCAGGTTTTCGCGAATGGCGCGAGCAACCCACGCCCACCTACCCGTCGAGACTGCCCTTGAACCAGCTCGACCATGTGTATGCCCGTGGCTTGACGCCGGTTCATGCCATGGCCCCAACGGGGCGCATTTGGCAGCGCATGTCGGACCATCTGCCGCTGGTGGCCGAATTCGCCTGGATGGACTGACCATGCGCCACAGTGTGTCTTTGCGAGATGGCCATCAGATTCGCCTGATCGAAGGGGGACAGGCCTATTTTGAAGCGCTGGTGGCCGCCCTGGAGCAGGCCCGCTCTCAGGTGCACATCGAGACCTATATTTTTGACTTTCACGGTGCAGCCATGCGGGTGGCCGAGGCACTGGAGCGCGCGGCTTTGCGGGGGGTCCGTGTCTGGGTGGTGGTCGATGGCGTGGGCACATTGGCGCTGCCCCCCGCATGGCGTGAACGCTTTGCGCGGGCCGGGGTCGATTGGCGGATTTACTCGCCCTTGGGCACTTTGGGCTTGTTGATCCCCAGCCGTTGGCGGCGGCTGCACCGCAAGTTGTGCGTGATCGATGGCCACCTGGCTTTTTGTGGTGGCATCAACATCCTGGACGATTGGTACGACCCGCACCACGGCGCCTTGCCTCAGCCCCGACTGGACTTTGCCGTTTGCGCAAGGGGGGCTTTGGTGCAACAGATGCAGGAAACCATGGCGCAGCTGTGGTGGCGCATCGAGGGGGTGCGGCATGTGCGGCAGCAGCAGTTTCCGGAAGCTTTCAGTTCCTTTCGGGCAGCCGGGCTGCATGCGCCCTGGTTGCAGCACAGCGAAGCACCCGAGGGGCACCTGGTGGCCAAGGCCGGGCTGTTGCTGCGTGACAACGTGCTCAACCGCACCCAGATCGAGCGTGCCTATCTGAAGGCCATCGGCGCGGCCCGGCACGAAATCGTCATCGCCAACGCTTATTTCCTGCCCGGCAGGCGTTTGCGCAAGGCCCTGATCCATGCGGCGCAAAGAGGGGTGCGTGTGCGTTTGCTGCTGCAAGGGCGTTACGAATACTTCATGCAGTACCACGCCGCCCGCCCGGTTTATGGGGTCTTGCTGGATGCAGGTGTCGAAATCCACGAGTACACCGCCAGTTTTTTGCATGCCAAAGTGGCCGTGGTCGATCCGGACAACGACAGGCCCTGGGCCACCGTGGGTTCTTCCAACCTGGATCCGCTGAGCTTGCTGCTGGCGCGTGAGGCGAATGTGGTGGTGGCCGACAAAGCCTTTGCCAAGCAGCTGCACCAGCGCTTGCACTTGGCCATCGAGCAGCAAAGCACCGCGGTGGTGGCCGCCCATTACACCCAAAGGCCCTGGCACCAAAGGCTGCGCGACCGCATCGCCTTCGGTTTGATGCGCTTGGCCTTGTTTCTGACCGGCAACCGCTATTGAGCGGGTGATCCCCCCCGCCTGTCATGGGCGTTTTCTGGCCGTGGAGGGGCGCTTCCCAATCGCTGTTACGATCATTGCCATGTTAATGAAAGCCCCAGACGCCATGACTGCTTCTGCCGCCACGCCCGAAGACGAAGGCGTCCCTGTCTCCGTCAAGATCCGCGAGCGCATCCATGCTGCCCGCAAACGCTTCCACGCCAACGACAACATCGCCGAGTTCATCCAGCCCGGCGAGTTGGATAAGCTGCTCGACGAGGTCACCGACAAGATGGCGGGTGTGCTCGACAGTCTGGTCATCGACACCGTGAACGACCACAACACGGGCGACACCGCCCGCCGTGTGGCCAAAATGTATTTGAAGGAAGTCTTCAAGGGCCGCTATGTGGAAGGCCCCGAGATCACCGAGTTCCCCAACGCCGAGCACCTCAATGAGCTGATGATCGTCGGCCCCATCACCGTGCGCAGTGCCTGCAGCCACCACTTTTGCCCTGTCATCGGCAAAATTTGGATCGGTGTGTTGCCCAACGAGCACACCAACGTGATTGGCCTGTCCAAATACGCCCGCTTGGCCGAATGGATCATGGGCCGCCCCCAGATCCAGGAAGAAGCCGTGGTGCAACTGGCCGACCTGATTCAGCGCAAAACCCAGCCCGATGGTTTGGCCATCGTGATGGAAGCGAGCCACTACTGCATGGGCTGGCGCGGCGTGAAGGACATGGACAGCAAGATGATCAATTCGGTCATGCGCGGTGCCTTCCTGAAAGACCCGAACTTGCGTCGTGAATTTTTGTCTTTGATTCCTAAAAAGGACTGACCATGTTGGTACGCCTGCTTTACGCCAGCCGCACGGTGGATCCGCGCCCCGAGACCATCGAATCCATCCTGGCGCAATCGCGCCAGTTCAATCCCAGCAGTGGCATCACCGGCATTCTTTGTTATGGCGGGGGCATCTTTTTGCAGGCCATCGAAGGCGGTCGCAACGCCGTCAGCGATCTTTATGGCCACATCCAGAAAGATGTGCGCCACAAGGATGTGGTGCTGCTCCATTACGAAGAAATCTCGGAGCGGCGCTTTGGCGGCTGGACCATGGGCCAGGTCGATGCGTCCCGCGTGAACACCAACATCCTGCTCAAGTATTCCGAGCGGGCCGAGCTGGACCCGTACAACGTGTCCGGCAAAGTGTCGCTGGCGCTGCTCGAAGAGCTGATGGCCACGGCCTCCATCATCGGCCGGGCTTAAACGCCATTCACCCCCCAGCCCCGCAAGGGGCTTTTTCACGCCCATGCCCCTGAGTGCACTTGCCCTGGTTGTCCTGGCCGGGCTGATCCATGCCTGCTGGAACATTGCCGCCAAAAAAGCCGGGGGCGATGTGCGCTTTGTCGGCTTCACTTCGGTGGTGCTGATGGTGTTTTGGGCTCCGGTGGGTCTGTGGGCGGGTTGGCAGCAGGTGCCGCTGTGGGGGGCTTTGGAGTGGGCACTGGTGCTGGCCAGTGCGCTTTTGCATGTGGGTTATTTCATTGTGCTGTTGCGCGGCTATCGGAAGGCAGACCTGACGGTGGTGTACCCCTTGGCCCGAGGTTCGGGGCCGCTCTTGTCATCCATGGTGGCGATTGTTTTTCTCGGTGAACAGATTTCATCCCTGGGCCTGATGGGCATCCTGGGGGTGGTGTGTGGTGTGTTCCTGATCGCGGGTGGCCCGGGGCTCTGGCAAGCCGCGCACGACCCGCAGCAACAAGCGCGTGTGCGCACAGGCATTTTTTATGGCGGCTTCACGGGCCTGTTCATTGCGAGCTACACCGTGGTCGATGGCTACGCCGTCAAGGTCGCGCTGATGTCGCCCATCCTGGTGGATTATTTTGGCAACCTGGTGCGTCTGGTGTTCTTGTTGCCCACCTTGCTGCGCGACCGCACGGCCGTGTGGGCGCTGTGGCTGCAGCAGCGACGCTATGCGCTGGTGGTCGGCATTTTCAGCCCTGTGTCGTATGTGCTGGTGCTTTATGCGCTGCAGGTGGCGCCGCTGTCGCATGTGGCCCCGGCGCGGGAAGTGTCCATGCTGTTTGCGGCCTTGCTGGGCGGCCATTTGCTGGGTGAAAAAGACCGGGGGCCGCGCATCGCCGGAGCCCTGCTGATCGCTGCAGGTGTGATGGCGCTGGGGTGGTGAGATGAACACGGTGTCCTTGATCGGTTGTGATTTTTCCAGCAGTCCCAGCAAACGCAAACCCATCGTGCTGGCGCAGGGCCTGGCCCGGCAGGGCCGGGTGCAGCTGCAAGCCCTGCAGACCTTTGACACGCTGAACGCTTTTGCCGACTGGCTGGCGCAGCCTGCCGACTGGGTGGGCGGTTTTGACCTGCCTTTTGGCCTGCCGCGTGAACTGGTCGAGACCCTGGGCTGGCCCAACGACTGGGCCGCCTGCATGGACCATTACTGCGCCTTGGAACGCAGTGACATACGGGCGCAGTTTGCGGCGTTTTGCAATGCCCGCCCGGTGGGCGGCAAATTTGCCCACCGTGCTGCAGACAAACCTGCAGGCTCCAGCCCGTCCATGAAGTGGGTCAACCCGCCTGTGGCCTACATGCTGCATGCGGGTGTGCCCTTGTTGCGCCAAGCAGGCGTGCACCTGCCCGGCCTGCATGCGGGAGACGCCCGCCGCATAGCGCTGGAGGCCTACCCCGGCCTCTTGGCACGCGAGGTGCTGGGCAGCCGCAGCTACAAAAGTGACGACAAAGCCAAGCAAACCCCCGAGCGCCTGCTGGCCCGCCGTGAACTGCTGGGCGCACTGGAGCGTGGCCAGACCCGCTTGGGCCTGCGCCTGGTGGCCAGCAACGCGCTGTTGGGCCGCCTGGCCGATGACGCCAGCGGCGATACCCTCGACGCCACCTTGTGCCTGATGCAAGCGGCCTGGGCGCAGCAGCAGCACGAGGCGGGGCACCCGCAATACGGCCTGCCACCGTGTGATCCGCTCGAAGGCTGGATCGTCACCGCTTGACTGTTAGAGCCGTGTTGGCCATTTGGCTGCTGCACTCTCACAATGGATATACGATGAGGGCCCATTTGCTGGGATGCTGTCCAAGCGCATTACCCAGAGCCCCACACTTTTGCACGAGTGCACATGCCCCTTTTGAACGAACCCATTCGCGACGCGGCTCGCCGAAGCATCTTGTGCTGGCTGGCCACGGTTGACGCCAACGGTCAACCCAATGTCTCACCCAAAGAAGTTTGGGCCATTGCGGACGAGCAACATGTGGTGGTGGCGCACATCGCATCGCCTGTGACGGCATGCAACATCGCGCAGCAGCCGCAGGTTTGCCTGAGCTTTGTGGATGTGTTTGTGCAAAAGGGCTTCAAGCTGCTGGGCACCGCGCATGAGGTCTGTGCCGATGATCCTGCTTTTGCCACTTGGGCCGCGCCCCTGTTGGCCGTGGTGGGGCATCGCTTTGTCATCCGCAGTGTGTTGGTCATACGTGTCACTTCTGCGGCCGCCATCGTGGCGCCCAGCTATCGGTTTTTCCCGGATGAAACCAGCGAGGCTTCACAAATCGAAGCGGCCATGCGCACCTATGGGGTTCGGCCCATGGCCTGAGGCTGCAGGCCTGACACGTCGCCATGTCGCAAGCCGTTACGATAGCCGACATCGATTCAGGAGTTGCAGATGACCACACAAGGTTTCGTGGTGACCCACGCCAAGGACGCGCAGTTCGACAAAGGGCTGCGCTCGTTTTTTGAATACCGCGATTTGGGCATGCGTGAGGCGACGGGCGGGCGTGTCACGGCCAGCGTGATCCGCGCTGCCGAAGGAGGTGCTTTTTCAAGTCAGCCCCATTTTCACAAGACGCAGTTTCAGTTGGTTTATGTGCTCAAGGGCTGGATCGAGTTCGAGTACGAAGGCCAAGGCGTGGTGAGGCTGGAGGCAGGTTCGTGCGTGCACCAGCCGCCTGAAATTCGCCACCGCGAACTGGGGCACAGCCACGATGTGGAGTTGCTGGAGGTGGTGTTGCCTGCTGACTTCGAGACCGTGACGGTGGACGACGTGAGCCCGAAAGAGGTCTGAGCCGATGTTCCGCAGTTTCTTTCTCTCGGGCCGCTGGGCCTTGTGGGCTTGGGGCGGTTTGCTGGTGTTGGTGGCGCTGGTGTTCATCACGGTGCAGCAGACCGTGAAGCTCAACACTTGGTACGGTGAGTTTTACGACCTGCTGCAAAAGCCCGAGCAGGCGGGCGGGTTGGACAAGTTCTGGGGTTTCATGCAGCAGTTCGCATGGATCGCGTTCCCCTACATGCTGCTGCGCAGTCTGGAGACCTATCTGGCGTCGCATTACGCTTTTCGCTGGCGCCAGGCCATGACCGAGGTGTATTTGCCGCGCTGGCAAAAGACCAGCGAGACGGTAGAGGGCGCTTCGCAGCGCATTCAGGAAGACTGCATGCGTTTCGCCCGCCAGACCGAGAACTTGGGGCTGGGCCTGGTGCGGGCGCTGCTCACACTGGCTTCGTTCATCCCGATTTTGTGGGCGCTGTCCAGCGGAATGGCCATTGCGTGGCTGCAGTTCGAGGGCTCGCTCTTCTGGGTCGCCCTGGTCACGGCGGTGGGCGGCACGGTGCTGTCGTGGTTTGTGGGCATTCGCCTGCCGGGGCTGGAGTACAACAACCAGCGGACCGAGGCCGCGCTGCGCAAAGACCTGGTGTATGCCGAAGACGACCGCAGCCGCATGGATTTGCCCACGGTGATGGGCCTGTTTACAGGTGTGCGGTTGAACAACTTTCGCTTGTTCAACCACTACGCTTACTTCCATTTGTGGAGCAATTTCTACAGCCAGACCATGGTGATTTTTCCGTATCTGCTGATGGGGCCGTCGCTGTTCACCGGGTTGATCACACTGGGCGTGATCCAGCAGGTCAGCAACGCGTTTGGCAAGGTGAACGAGGCGTTTTCCTACCTGATCGAGCGCTGGACCGACATCACCGAGCTGCGCTCGATTTACAAGCGACTGACCGAGTTTGAAGAAAGCCTTGCTGCAGGCGCACAATGATTTTTTGGAGACAACAGCGATGCCACACACCGTCAAATTCCAGCGCGTTTTCCGTGCGCCTGCCGAGCGTGTCTTCCGCGCCTTTGTCGATCCGGACGCGATGTGCAAGTGGCTGCCCCCGCATGGTTTCACGGGCCGTGTGCATGAGATGGATGCCCGCATCGGCGGGCGTTATCGCATGTCGTTCACCCATTTCGGAAGCGGGCAGTCACACAGCTTCGGGGGTACGTTTCTGGAGCTGGTGCCCGGTGAGCGTTTGAGCCACACCGACAGTTTTGACGATGCCAATTTGCCCGGCCAGATGGTGACCAGCATCACTTTCAAGGCCGTGTCGGTGGGCACCGAGGTGAACATCGAGCAATCCGGTATTCCCGACATGATTCCGCCAGAGGCCTGCTGTCTGGGCTGGCAGGAGTCCTTGCAGCTCCTGGCGCTTCTGGTCGAGGCCGAGATCCCGACCTGAAGGGGCTCAGATTGCCGCAGCGGCGATGTCGGGCGGCAGCGGGTCCAGCGCTCGCAGGGCCAGCAAGGCCTCGGCATCGGTGCGGTAGAGCCTGAGTTGGGGGCCGTCGTGTAGCTCCCCGGCCCGGCGCAAGGCGGTCTCCACGGGCAGCTTGATGCCGCTGATGTGCAAGGTGATGCCCCGACTGCTCAGTTGGCGGTGCAACTGACCAAAGGTTTCCACACCCGTGGCGTCGACCCGGTTGATGGGCTGGGCAAACAGGCAAACATGGCGCACCTGAGGGTGCTGGGCCAGGTGGTCGGTGATGGCCCGCTCAAAATCACTCGAGGCCGCAAAGTCCAACTCGGCATCCATGCGCAAGGCATAGAGGTTTTGCGCCAGAGGCGGCAGCTGCCACAGGTGCCGGTCGCGCAGGCTGCCGTCGGGGTGCAGGCCCACTTCGATGATGCGCGGGTGCAAGCGGGTGTGCAGGAAGTGGCTCAGCCCCACCAGCACACCGGTCATCACCCCCCAGTAAATGCGCGGGGCGGTGGCCAGGGTGATGGCAAAGGTCACGCCCGCCGTGAGGGTCTCCACCCGGTCAATGCGCCAGAGTTTCAGAAACTGCCGGGGCTGGAACAGGTTGAGCACGGCCACGATGACGGCGGCCGCCATCACCGAGCGCGGCACGAACTGCAGCGCAGGCATGAGGATCAGCAAGGCCAGCAGCACGAAGCCGACGGAGGCCACCACCGCCCAGCCTGAGCGCGCACCCGCATACAGCATGAGCGCCGAGCGCGAAAACGAGGTGCTGGTCGGGAAGCTGCCCGAGAACGCCGAAGCGAGCTTGGCCAGGCCCTGGCTGAAAAGTTCGGTGCTGTCGTCCCAGCGTTTGCCGTCGCGTTGGCACTCGATGCGGGCGCTGGAGGCGGTCTCCAGAAAGCTCACCAGCGCAATCACCATGGCGGGCACCCACAGCTGGTTGAGCATCTCCAGGCCTGGCCAATGCGGCCAGTAAAAGTCAGGCAATCCCGAGGGCAACAGCCCCACAATGGCGCCGTGCTCGGCATAGCCCGTGACATAACCCAGCGCCGAGGCAGCGCCCATCACCAGCATGATGCCCGGCCAGCGGGGCTTGAATTTGCGCAGCAAGAGCAGCACGGCCAGGCTGCCCAGCCCAAACAGGGCAGGCCAGCCTGTGAGCCAGTCGGACCAGGTGGACACATCCCAGCGCCAGGCTTTGACGCCCAGCAAGGCAGGCACCTGCGAGGCCATGATCAACAAGGACGCGGCTTGTGTGAAGCCCATCATCACCGGGGCGCTGACCAGGTTGATGAGCCAGCCGTAATGCCCCAGACCCAGCAGCAGCTGGATGCCCCCAGACAGCAGCGACAGCCACACGGCCAGCGAAACCCATTCGGCTGAGCCTGGCTCGGCCATGCCCGTGAGGGAGGCACCGATCAACACACAGGTGAGCGCTGCGGGACCCACCGACAAGCGGTTGGCACTGCCAAACAGCACGGCCAGCAGGGCCGGGATCAGGCAGGCATAAAGCCCCGTGACCAGGGGCATACCGGCCAAACCGGCATAGGCCACGGCTTGCGGCACCATCACCAAGGCCACCGTCAGGCCGGCCAGCACCTCGGTGCGGGCCAGTGATGCGGTCAGACGGGGCCAGTCTCGGAAGGTGAGGAATTTTTTTATATAAGCCATGCCCGATCTTAGCCGCCCTTTTTTCAGCGCTGGGGCATGTCCTTGTAGGAATAACCCAGGCTGATGGTGGCGTCTTCGGGGATGGCGGGCACGGTGCTGTCCCAGGCTTCCCATGCGGCGCGCAGGCTTTGCAGCTTCTCGGGTTGGTGCTTGGCCAGGTTGGCCCGCTCGCGCTCGTCGGCCGGGATGTTGAACAGGTAGTCGTTGCCGTCGACCCGCAGGTATTTGTAGTCGCCCATGCGCAGGGCGCGCTGGCCGCGGTGGTTCATGCGCCAGTACAAAGGCCGCTCGAACTGGTGCTTGGCGTTGCGCAGCACCGGGGCCAGTGACACGCCATCAAACGGGTACTCGGCGTCGGCTTTTGCGCCTGCCAGCTCCACCAGGGTGGCCGACCAGTCCATGGTCATGCAGTGCTGGGTGGATGTGCCGCCGGGCGCGATGACGGCAGGCCAGTGCGCGATCCACGGCACGCGGATGCCGCCTTCGGTCAGGTCCATCTTGCCGCCCACCAACGGCCAGTTGTCGCTGAAACGCTCGCCACCGTTGTCGCTGGTGAACACGATCAGCGTGTTGTCGAGTTGTCCGTTTTTCTTCAGCGCGTCCACCACCCAGCCAATGCCTTCGTCCATGTGGTGGATCATGCGGTGGTAGGTGTGGATGTTGCCGCCGTGCAGGTGGAACAGGTTGTCCTTGACCTCTTGCGCCAGCGCGTGGTCCTCGCGTGTTTCCCAAGGCCAGTGCGGTGCGGTGTAGTGCAGGCTCAAAAAGAAGGGCGTGCCCTGCGCAGCGCCGGTTGCCATGCGGTTCACGTAGTCGACTGCACGCTGCGAGAGCAGGTCGGTCAGGTAGCCGTCTTCGTGCTTTTCTTCTTCGTTGCTGTAGAGGTCGTGCGTGCCGTTGTTGCTGGCATGGGTGAAGTAGTCCACGCCGCCCGACATGGGGCCAAAGAATTCTTCGTAGCCCGACTTGATGGGGCTGAAGTGGGGCGGGTAGCCCAGGTGCCATTTGCCGATCAGGGCGGTGCGGTAGCCGCTGGCTTTCAGCAGCGAGGGCAGCGTGGGGTGCGCGGGTGGCAGGCCCAGCACGGCACTGCCTTTGCTCTTGCTGTTGATGGGCTCGTCGGCCCCACCACGCAGGCGGTACTGGTAGCGGGCGGTCATCAGCGCAAAGCGGGTGGGCGAGCACACGGGCGAGTTGGAATAGCCTTGCGTGAACCTGAGGCCGTTGGCGGCCAGTTGATCGAGCACGGGCGAGACTTTGCCAAACTTCGCGTCGCGGCCGCCGTAACAGCCCAGATCCGCAAAGCCGAGATCGTCTGCCACGATGAAGATGATGTTGGGGCGTTGTGTCATGGGTGTGTTCATGTCAGAAATCAATCGACTTTCATGCCCGTGGACTTGACCACGCGGCCATAACGCTGCGACTGGTCGCTCAGGCGTTTGACGGCGTCCGGACCGATCAGGCCTTCGTAGAACAGGTCCATGCCTGCCAGCTGGCCTTGTGTGTCAGGGCGCTTCAAGGCGTCGGTGAAGGCTTTTTGCAACAGCTGCACCACCGGCTCTGGGGTGGCGGCAGGCACCATGGCCACGTAGAGCACTTCGAGCTCCAGGTCTTTCAGGCCCAGTTCGGCCACGGTGGGGACATCGGCGGCCGAGCGGGAACGCTGGCGGCTGGTCACCGCCAGCGCCGTGATCTTGCCGGTCTTCACATGGGGCAGCATGCCCGGTGTGGCCAGCACGCCTGCATCCACCTCGCCCGCCAGCACTGCCGTGACGGCCGGGGTGTTGCCTTTGTAGGGCACATGCTGGATCTTGATGTTCGCGGCGTCCATGAAGATTTCAGCGGCCAGGTGGCCGGGGCTACCGCTGCCTGCGCTGCTGAAGTTCAGGCCCTTGCCTTTGCCCTGGGCGATCAGGTCTTTGAGCGTTTTGAAGCCGGTGCTGGGGTGCGCCCCCACCAGCAAGCCCGAAGAGACCATGACCATGATGGGCCGCAGGTCAGCTGGCTTGAAGGCCATGCCCTTGTAGATGTAGGGGTTGACCGTGAAGGTGGTGTCGATGCCGAACAGCACGGTGTAGCCATCGGCCGGGCTTTTGGCCACAAAGTCAGCGCCGATGTTGCCACCTGCGCCGGGCTTGTTTTCCACAACCACGGGTTGCTTGGTCTGGCTGGTGATGAACTCCCCCACACTGCGGGCCAGAAAATCAGCCGGGCCACCTGCCGGGAAGTTGGTGACGAATTTGATGGGCTTGCTGGGGTAGCTTTGGGCCGCTGCGGGTGCCGCCAAGGTGCAAGCGGCCAAAGCTAAACACAGCGCGGTGCGCCAAATGGGATTGGAGATGTTCATGGGAATTGAAGGAAGTGGATGCCCAGCTGCCGCAGCAGCTGGGGCGGGGGGAAACAGCCGATGCATCAGTCCAGTTGCACGCCCGTGGCCTTGATGGGTTTTTCCCAGCGGGCCAGATCGGTTTTTTGCGCTGCAGCCAGCTCGGCCGATGTGGAGCCAATCGGCTCGTAGCCCAGCTTGACCATTTTGTCTTTCATGGCCGCGCTGCGGGTGATCTTCATCATGGCTTTTTCCAGGCGTGCAAGGGCATCGCCTGTCAGGCCTGCGGGGCCGTACATGGCAAACCAGGCCGTGGCCTCCATGTTCACACCCGACTCCTTGAGGGTCGGCACTTCAGGCACTTGCGGGTCGCGCTGGCTGCCGGTCACGGCGATGATGCGGACCTTGCCCGCCCGGTGCATTTCGGCGGTTTCGGACACCACGTCAAATTTGTAGCCGATGTGGCCGCCCAGCAAGGCGTTGTTGGCGGGTGCACCGCCCTGGAAAGGCACATGGTTCAGGCTGATGCCGGCCGATTGCTCCATCAGCACCCCCATGAAGTGGGGCAAGGTGCCCGCGCCGGGCGTGCCATAGCTGGCATTGCCCGGGTCGCTCTTGGCCTTGGCCACCATCTCGGCCACATTCTTCGCGTTGCTGGCGGGGCCGGAGACCACGCCAAACTGGAAGCGGGCGATTTGCGAGACGGGGGTGAAGTCTTTCACCGGGTCGTAGTCGAGTTTTTTGTAGACGTGCGGAAACAGCACCATGGGACCGCTGGGCAAAACGATCACGGTCTGGCCATCGGGCTTGGCCGCCTTGACGGCGTTGAGCGCGATGCGCCCGCCTGCGCCGGGCTTGTTGTCCACGACGATGGTGCCAAAGTCCTCGCGCAGGGCGTCAGCCACCATGCGGGCCAGGATATCGGCAGAGCCACCCGGTGGAAAACCCACCACGATCTTGAGTGGTGGTTTGTCTTGTGCCTGCAATCCGGGTGAAAGCATGGCCAAAGACAGGGCGGCCAGCCCCAGAAGGCGGCGGGTGATTGGGTGGTGGGTTGATGGCATGAAAGTCTCCGAATAGGCGGGGCTCGGCTGTCCCCTGTTGAAAACGCAAGACAGAATGTAGTGCCCTGACCGACAATTGATCTAATCAATCAACCCCCGAGAAAACCCTGATGCCCTTGTCCCCGTCTCAACGCCTGGCTTCGATTGAGGACCTGCTTTTGTACAGGCTGGGTCGTTTGGCGAGCGTGGGTGGCGCCATGGTGGTGCGCCTGTGCGAAGGCGGTTATGGCATCACGCGGCGCGAGTGGGCCGTGATTGGTCAGCTGTACGAGGGCGGCAGCCTGCCCCCTTCGGTGCTGGCCGAACGCATGCACCGCGACCGCGCCCGCACCTCGCGGACCCTGACTGCTTTGGTGGCCAAACGCCTGGTCTTGCGTACCATCCCGGCCCATGACCGCCGCAGCGCCCTGGTCGGGCTGACCCCGGCGGGTCGGCAACTGTACGAAGCCCTGATGCCCCAGGTTCAGGCCATCAACAGCCAGATCCTGTCGGTGTTGCAGCCTGAAGAAGCGGTCCAATTGGACGAAGCGCTGGCGCGTTTGCAAGTGCGCGCCCAAGCCTTGCTGGCCGAGCGCAGCCCGGACCTGCCCAAAGCCAACCGCAGGCAGGGGCAGCGCCGCAAGGACGCTTTATGAGCCTTGGGTTTCGGTGGGTGCTGGCTTGCGTAGCTTGTCTGGCTTGCGTCACCCTTCATGCTGCTGAGACATGGACAGGCTGGGTCAGCTGGGTGATGGATGGTGACACCGTCTTGCTGGTGCGCGATGGGCAGCACGAGCCCGTCAAGCTGCGGGTGGACGGCATCGATGCGCCCGAGACGTGTCAGCCAGGCGGCGCCCAAGCCCGTGACGCGATGATCCGCCTGGCCTTGCGCAAGCCGGTTCAGGTGGTCGATCTGGGCCAAGACCATTACGGTCGGCAGCTGGGCCGTTTGTCGATGGACGGGTTGGACCTGGGGGCTGAAATGGTGCGCACCGGCATGGCTTGGGCTTACCGCTTTCGGACCGGAAAAGGGCCTTATGCCCGTTTGCAGCGCCAGGCACAAACTCAAAAAATCGGCTTGTTTGCAGCAGCTGAGACCGCCATGTCGCCACCTGTGTTCAGGAAATTCCATGGCACTTGCCATGGCCTCTGAAGGGGCTGGCATTCGCGAGCAGGCACTCGCTCCCACATCCATCTTGGTCTCGGTCTCTGTGGGAGGCCGCCCCTGCGGCCGAATGCTGGATTGCGCGCGTCTGTTCAGTCTTGGCGGTGCGCTGCGCACACCGGGCAGGCCGGGTTGCGTTGCATGCGGATGTCGGTCCAAGACAGCTCGCGCCCGTCGAGCATCAGCAAACGCCCGGCCATGTGGCTGCCCATGCCGCTCAAAATCTTGAGGGCTTCGGCCGCTTGCACCGTGCCGATGATGCCCACCAGCGGTGCGAACACGCCCATGGTGGCGCAGCGGGTTTCTTCGGGCTGGTGTTCTGGCGGGAAGATGCAGGCGTAGCAGGGCGCATCGGCCTGCGTGCTGTCAAACACCGAGACTTGCCCGTCCATGCGGATGGCCGCGCCCGAGACGAGCGGTTTGCGGTGCACCACGCAGGCCAGGTTCACGGCCTGGCGGGTTTCGAAGTTGTCGCAGCAGTCGACCACCACATCGGCCTGAGCCATCAGGGTGTTCAGCAGGGCCGCATCGGCCCGTTGTGTGATGGGGGTGACCTGAACGTCGGGGTTGATCTGGGCGATGGCCGTGCGCACCGACGCGGCTTTGGATTGGCCCACCCGGTCCAGCGTGTGGGCAATCTGGCGCTGCAAGTTGGTGGCGTCGACCTCGTCGTGGTCGACCACGGTGATGTGGCCCACGCCCGCACTGCCCAGGTACAGGCTGACCGGAGAGCCCAGGCCGCCAGCCCCAATGATCAGGGCATGCGAGGCAAGCAATTTTTCCTGGCCGTCGATGCCCAATTCATTGAGCAGGATGTGCCGCGAGTAGCGCAGCAGCTGCGCGTCATCCATGCGCTTTGCCCATGGTCGTTTCCATGGCGCTCAGTCTTCTTTCTTTTCGACCTTGCGCTCGGCCAAGGTGGTGCTGGCCTTGACGGGCAGGCCTTTGAGTTGGTTCAAGGCCTGGATCAACTGGAAGTCCTTGTCCGAGCCGAACTCGGGCAGGCGCCGTTCGGCCGCAGGCTTTTTGGATTCCTCTTCCAGCTTCTTGATGGCTTCTTCGCGGGCTTTCTCGCGGGCCGGGTCTTTCTTCTCCTCGGCTTCCTTGCCGTTGGAGAGGTGTTTTTCCAGATCGGCTTCGCGCGTGCGCAAGGCCGAGAAGACGTTGCCGTTTTCGGTTTCGTCCAGCATCACCTCAGGCACGATGCCTTTGGCCTGAATGGCGCGGCCATTGGGCGTGTAGTAACGGGCGGTGGTGATCTTGAGCGCGGTGTCCGGCCCCAGTTGGCGCACGGTTTGCACCGAGCCCTTGCCAAAGGTCTGGCTGCCCATCAGGGTGGCGCGTTTGTAGTCTTGCAAGGCACCGGCCACGATTTCACTGGCTGAAGCAGAGCCTTCGTTGACCAACACCACCAAAGGCACTTTTTTCAGCGCACCACCTGTGGCCGCTGTCATGCGGGTGATGGGGTCGTTGCTGCTGTTGCGACGCCAGAACTGGGGCGTGGCTTTGTAGGTGAATTTGCTTTCCTCGAGCTGGCCATTGGTGGTGACCACCGTGACGTTTTCAGGCAGGAAGGCGGCAGACAAGGCCACGGCCGCGTCCAGCAGACCCCCGGGGTCGTTGCGCAGGTCGAGCACCAAGCCTTTGAGCTGCGGCTCTTGCTTGTACATCTCTTCGATCTTGCGGGCAAAGTCGTCCACCGTGCGTTCCTGGAACTGGGATACGCGAATCCAGCCGTAACCCGGCTCGACGATTTTGGACTTGACCGATTGGGTCTTGATCTCTTCGCGCACGATGGTCACCGGGAAGGTGCGGTTCTCGGACTTGCGCAAGATCGTCAGCAGCACTTTGGTCTTGGGCTCACCGCGCATGCGCTTGACCGCCTCGTTCAGCGACAGGCCCTTGACGGCGGTGTCGTCGATCTTGGTGATCAGGTCATTGGGCTTGAGGCCGGCCCGGTCGGCGGGTGAGCCTTCAATGGGCGACACGATCTTGACCAGGCCATCTTCCTGGCTGATTTCGATGCCCACACCCACAAATTTGCCCGAGGTGCCTTCGGAAAATTCCTTGAAGCTTTTCTTGTCGAAATACTGGGAGTGGGGGTCCAGGCTGGCCACCATGCCGGAGATGGCTTCCGAGATCAGTTTTTTCTCGTCCACAGGCTCGACGTAGTCACTCTTGACCATGCCGAACACGGCGGCCAATTGCTGCAACTCTTCCAGTGGCAAAGGGGCCATGTTGCCGCGTGCCACGGTTTGCAGTGACACCGTGGTCAGCGCCCCGGCCAGTGCCCCGACGCTGATCCAGCCCGCGATCTTGAGTTTTTGTCCCATGTGCTTGAGTGTTCCCAGTCAGAAGCTGATCAATATACACCCGCCAGCAGGGGGTGCTGGGTGAACCGGTGTCAATTCCCTGTGACGCCTGTGCAGATCCAAAATCAGGCTTTGCCTTGGCTGGCCACCGCTGCAGCGGCTTGGGCTGCGGCTTCGGCGTCGCCCAGGTAGTAGTGGCGAATGGGCTTGAGGTTCTCGTCCAGCTCGTACACCAGGGGGATACCGTTGGGGATGTTCACACCCACGATGTCCTGGTCCGAGATGCCGTCCAGGTACTTGATCAGGGCGCGGATCGAGTTGCCGTGTGCGGCGATCAGCACACGTTTGCCCGCCTTGATGCTGGGGGCGATGCTGTCGTTCCAGGCGGGCAGCACGCGGGCCACGGTGTCCTTGAGGCACTCGGTCAGCGGCACAACATCGGGCCGGGGGTAGCGGCGGTCGTTGCGCTCGCAGCGGGGGTCGGTCGCTTCCAGGGCGGGTGGCGGGGTGTCGTAGCTGCGACGCCAGATCAGCACCTGCTCGTCGCCGTATTGCTTGGCCATGTCGGCCTTGTTCAGGCCCTGCAGGCCGCCGTAGTGGCGCTCGTTCAGGCGGTAGTCCTTGACCACGGGCAGCCAGGTGCGGTCCATTTCGTCCAGGGTGTACCAGAGGGTGTGGATGGCGCGTTTGAGCACCGAGGTGTAGCACAGGTCAAAGTCCCAGCCTTCGGCTTTGAGCAGCTTGCCGGCCGACATGGCCTGGCTCACGCCTGTGGGGGTCAGGTCCACATCGGTCCAGCCGGTGAAGCGGTTTTCAAGGTTCCAGGTGGATTCGCCGTGGCGGATGAGGACGATTTTGTACATGTTGGGGAAAGCAGCACGGGCTGCGAAAAACAGGGGGAAAGGCCCGCATTTTAGAATCTGGACTTGGCGGCTCGCTGACGGGCCGGTATTTTGTGGTTTACAAAGGTCTGATTCGTGAAATTTCTCCTCGACAACTGGATGCTCATCACCGTGGCCCTGGCCTCGGGTCTGGCATTGCTTTTCCCTGCTTTGAACAAAGGCCAAGGTCTCAGCCCCCAGGACATGGTGCAGCTGATGAACCGCGAAAAAGCCATCGTCATCGATGTGTGCGAGCCCGACGAATTCGCGCGCGGCCATGTGATCGGTGCCAAAAACCTGCCTTTGGGGCAGCTGGAAGAAAAATTGGCCCAAGTCGTCAAGAGCAAGTCGGCCCAAGTCGTCATGGTTTGCCAGGTGGGGGCCCGTTCGGCCCGCGCGGCAGCCACGGCCCGCAAACTCGGTTTTGAGAATGTGCAGTCTCTGGCCGGTGGCCTCAAAGCCTGGCAAGCGGCCAGCATGCCCGTCGAAAAAGCCTGATACCCAAGGAACTCCCCATGCAAAACGTCAAGATGTACACCACCGCCGTCTGCCCATACTGCGTGCGTGCCAAGCAGTTGCTCAAAGCCAAAGGCGTGGAGCAGATCGAAGAAATCCGCATCGACCTGGACCCCGCCCAGCGCGACCATATGATGCAGATCACGGGCCGCCGCACTGTGCCGCAAATTTATGTGGGTGACACCCACGTGGGCGGCTGTGACGACCTGATGGCGCTCGACGCCAAGGGCGGCTTGGTACCTTTGCTGCAGGCGGCCTGAAAACCCTTGGGGTTTTCACAGGCGGGGCAGCGCCCCTGGCCTGTTTCTGATCGCTGATAATTGACCTGTTTCATCCTTGGGCGGTCCCCTGTGGACTGCCCGTATTTTTTCTTCAAGAGAATTTCATGACCGATACCGCTGTCAACACCGAAGCCCAATCCCCTGTTTTCCAGATCCAGCGCGTTTACCTGAAAGAGGCTTCGCTGGAGCAGCCCAATTCGCCCGCCATCTTGCTGGAGCAGCAGCAACCCAGCGTAGACATCCAGCTGGGCGTGGAAGCCACCCCGGTGGCCGAAGGCGTGTTTGAAGTTTGCGTGACAGCGACCGTGCACACCAAGATCGCCGACAAGACCGTGTTCCTGGTCGAGTGCAAGCAAGGCGGCATCTTTGAAATCCGCAACGTGCCCGAAGACCAGATGGGTGCGATCATGGGCATCGCTTGCCCGCAAATCGTTTACCCCTACCTGCGCGGCAACGTGGCCGACGTGATCACCCGTGCAGGCTTCCCGCCCGTGCACTTGGCCGAGATCAACTTCCAGGCCATGTACGAGCAGCAGCAAGCCCAAGCTGCCGCCACACAGCAGTAAAACCGCACGCACTCGGCATGCAGATCACCGTCATCGGTGCAGGGGCCTGGGGCACCGCGCTGGCCATTGCGGCCAGCCGCCAGTCTGCGCACCGGGTGGTGTTGCATGCACGTGACGCGGCCCAAGCCCAGGCCCTGCAGCAGCAGCGCCGCAACGAGCGTTACCTCCCCGGCATTGAACTGCCTGCAGCGCTGGCCATCACGTCAGGCCCGCTCGATGCCCTGCTGCAGTCTGCCCGTGCCGAAGACCTCTTCATCATCGCCACCCCCATGGCGGGCCTGCGCAGCACCTTGCTGGCGCTGCAGGGCGTGCCCGCCTCGGTGGCCTGGCTGTGCAAGGGTTTTGAAGCGGGCACGGGCCTCATGCCCCACGAAGTGCAAGCCCAAGTGGCCCCCCAATTGCGGGCCGGAGCGCTGAACGGCCCCAGTTTTGCCCAAGAAGTGGCTCGCACCCAACCCACCGCTTTGGTGGCGGCCAGCCCCCATGCCTCTGTGCGGGAGGCGCTGGTCAAGGCTTTTCATGGCGGGGCGCTGCGTGTGTATGCCAACGAAGACATCGTCGGCGTGGAAGTGGGGGGCGCCGTCAAAAACGTGTTGGCCATTGCCACGGGTCTGTGCGATGGTCTGGACCTGGGGCTGAACGCCCGCGCAGCCCTCATTACCCGAGGCCTGGCCGAAATGACCCGCCTGGGCGTCGCGCTGGGCGCCAAGCCCGAGACCTTCATGGGCCTGTCGGGCTTGGGCGATCTGGTGTTGACGGCCACGGGTGACCTCAGCCGCAACCGCAAAGTGGGCTTGTTGTTGGCCCAGGGCATGAGCCTGCAGCAGGCCGTGACCTCGCTGGGCCACGTGGCCGAAGGTGTTTACAGCGCCCGCACCGTTTGGCAGCGCGCTCAAAGTCTGGGGGTGGACATGCCCATCACCGAAGCGGTGGTGGCTTTGCTCGATGGCCGTCTGCAAGCCCGCGAGGCGGTTCAGGTGCTGATGGGGCGCGGGCCTCGGGGCGAGGCGGTTTGACGCGCAAGGTCTGAGGCCTTCAGTTCGGCGTGTAAGCCAGCCGAACGTAAATGGGTGCAAAGGCTTCGGCCTGGGTGATTTCGATCAGGGTTTCCTTGGCCAGCTCCAGCAGGGCGATGAAGGTCACCACCAACACGGGCACGCCCAGGGTCGGGTCGAACAGGTGTTCAAACTCGACAAATTTGCGGCCTTGCAGGTGCTTGAGCACGATGCTCATGTGCTCGCGCACGCTCAGTTCTTCGCGGCTGATCTTGTGGTGCTGCACCAGGTTGGCGCGTTTGAGGATATCGCGCCAGGCCGATTGCAGCTCGTCCATGCTGACGTCCGGAAAGCGCGGTTGCAGGCTTTGCTCGATGTAGACCTGGGCCTGCAGAAAATCGCGGCCATATTGCGGGATTTCGTTCAGCTGCATCGAGGCCAATTTCATCTGCTCGTATTCGAGGAGACGGCGCACCAGTTCGGCCCGTGGGTCTTCGGCTTCTTCGCCTTCGGCCACCTTTTTGGGCGGCAGCAGCATGCGTGACTTGATCTCGATCAGCATGGCTGCCATCAGCAGGTATTCGGCCGCCAGCTCCAGATTGCGCTGCCGGATTTCGTCGACATAGGCCAAATACTGGCGCGTGACTCCCGCCATCGGGATGTCGAGGATGTTGAAGTTCTGCTTGCGGATCAAATAAAGCAGCAAGTCCAGCGGCCCTTCGAAAGCCTCCAGAAACACCTCCAGCGCATCCGGCGGGATGTACAGGTCGGTGGGCATGGAAAACAGCGGCTCGCCATACAACCTTGCCACGGCCACATGGTCGACCACCAGTGGCATGGACGCGGGCGTGTCCTGCGCCGATGCAGGCAATTCAGTGGGTGAGCTGGGATGGGTCATGGATGGGCCGCAGCCAAACGGTGCAGCGGGCAGATTTCGCCCGGTGCGCGTTCAGCGCCAGATTCAGGACGCCTGGGTTTGGTAGACGTAGGGCTTTTGGGCCACGCGGGCGCTCTTGAACGCCTGTTGTTCGTCACGGCTCAGCTGCTTGTCCCACAACAGTGCGCGGCCCTGGCGTTGCTCGGCTTCCAGCTCGGGGCGCTGTGCCTTGAGTTGTTCGATGAACTGGGTGGTGTCGGACGTGTAGTCAGGGCGGCGAAAAATGGACATGACGGGCTTTCAGGCGAGAAAAGGGTGGATTGCGGTGGATTTTACTGGTCTCGCCGTGCGGTCAGGCTGACAGCCTGCTGGATGCCTGCAGGCAGGTCCGGCGCCAAACGGCCTTCCAGGTGTTCCAGCAAGCCACTGCGCCGGGCAATGTCCAGCGGTTGGTGCAACAAACCGCAAACGATCAGCTGCACTTCTTTTTTGCGGCAGGTGTCGATCAGGTTCATCAAGGCGTCTGCACCCGACGAGTCGATGTAAATCACATTCTTGAGGTCCACCACCAGGACCGGGGTGCTGATCTTGTCTTCGATGTCTTCGACCAGTTTGACCGCACCGAAAAACAGGGCGCCATAAAGACGCCAGGCCTGGATGGCGTGGTCGTGTCCGGCCAGGCTGGGGTGGTCCAGGCGGCTGACGGCCTCGCAGCGGCTCAGGCTGGAGATGCGGTAAATGAAAGTCAGGCAGGCTGCGACCAAGCCCACCTCGACAGCCACCGTCAGGTCAAACACCACAGTGAGGAAAAACACCGCCAGCAGGGTGATGCGGTAGGGCATGCGGTACTGGCGCAGGTGCAAAAATTCGCGCCACTCGCCCATGTTCCAGGCCACAAACATCAAGATGGCCGCCAGCGCCGCCAAAGGCACGTGTCCGGCCAGGGGCGCCGCCACGAGCACCACGGCCAGCAAGGTCAGGGCATGCACCATGCCCGAAATCGGCGTGGTGCCACCGCTTTTGATGTTGGTCACGGTGCGGGCAATGGTGCCGGTCGCGGGCATGCCGCCAAAGAAGGGCGTCACAAAGTTGGCCACGCCCTGCGCCATCAGCTCCTGGTTGGGGTTGTGGCGGTCACCGATCATGCCGTCGGCGATGCGGGCGCACAGCAGCGATTCAATCGCACCCAGCAGCGCCAGGGTCAGCGTGGGCATGAGCAAAAAGCGGGCGCTGTCCCAGCTGAATGCGGGCCACTGGAAGCCCGGCATGGCAGCCGGAATGCCCCCAAACTTGCTGCCAATGGTGTCTACCGGCAGGTTCAGCAGCCAGGTGACCAGGGTGGCGAAGACGAGCGCGATGATGGAGCCGGGGATCATGCTGAGTGCCCGGTAGGGTGTCTCGGCCAAACGGCGGCTCATGCGCAACCAGCCGACCACCAGGGACAAGGAGGCCAAAGCGAGCAGCAGTGCGGCCAGATTGGCGCTGTGCAGGTGGTGTCCGAGGGCGTTCAGGATGCCAAAAAAATCAGCGGGCATGCTCACGATTTTGAGACCCAGCAAATCCTTGATTTGCGACAGCATGATCAGCACCGCGATGCCGTTGGTGAAACCGATCACCACCGCCACCGGGATGAAGCGGATCAAGGAGCCGAGCCGGAACAGCCCCATCAGGAACAGCAGCACCCCCGACATGGCGGTGGCCAGGATCAAATTCGCCAGGCCATAGCGCTCGACGATGCCGTAAACGATGACGATGAAGGCCCCGGCTGGTCCGCCGATTTGCACGCGGCTGCCGCCCAGGGCAGAGATCAAAAAGCCCGCGATGATGGCGGTGAACAGGCCAGCCTCGGGTTTGAGTCCGGAGGCGATGGCAAAGGCCATGGCCAGCGGTAAAGCCACCACCCCGACCGTGAGGCCCGCGCCGATGTCCTGTCCCAGCCGCTGACGGTTGTAGCCCTGCAAGCAGTCCAGCAGCTTGGGGCGAAACAAGTGGGAATTGAACGTCATCCGAGCGGACCTTGCCGGGGGCTGTGACCTGCGTCTCAGTGGATCCGCATGCCGGGTTGGGCACCCGGCCAGGGCTGCAGCACATAAATGCCGGCATCGGTTTTGTCGTCGGCGTGGCTGGCGGCCAGCACCATGCCCTCACTCACACCAAACTTCATCTTGCGCGGGGCCAGGTTGGCCACCATCACAGTCAGTTTGCCGATCAGGTCTTCGGGCTTGTACATGCTGGCAATGCCGGAAAAGACATTGCGCATGCGGCCTTCGCCCACGTCCAGCGTCAGGCGCAGCAGCTTGACCGAGCCTTCCACGGGTTCGCAGTTGACGATCTGGGCGATGCGCAGGTCCACTTTGGCAAAGTCGTCGATGCCAATCGTCGGTGCGATTTCTTCACCGCCGGGGATGACTTTCTCTTCGACCACGGCGGGCGGCTCGAACAGGGCGTCGAGTTGCTCGGGGGTGACGCGCTGCATCAGGTGCTGGTAGGCGTTGATGCGGTGGCCTGCACCCAGCAGGCTTTGCGCCTGGGCAAAGCTGAAGGGCGCAACATTCAGGAAGGCCTCGACCTGCGCGGCCAGTGCGGGCAGCACGGGCTTGAGTTGCAGTGTGAGCAGGCGGAAGGCTTCGATGCAGGCGGTGCAGGCGTCGTGCAGGCGCGCTTCCTGGCCTTCTTGTTTGGCCAATTCCCAGGGTTTGTTCTGGTCCACGTAGGCGTTGACCTTGTCGGCCAGCAGCATGACCTCGCGCAGGGCCTTGGCGTATTCGCGCTCTTCGTACAAGGCGGCGATGCCGGGCGTGGCGCTTTGCAGTGCGGCCAGCAGGGCCTGGCCGTCGGCGCTCACCGTGCCGAGTTGGCCGTCAAAGCGCTTGGCGATGAAGCCGGCCGAGCGCGAAGCGATGTTGACGAACTTGCCGATCAAATCGCTGTTCACCCGCGCCATGAAGTCTTCGGCGTTGAAGTCGATGTCTTCGTTGCGTGCCGACAGCTTGGCCGCCAGGTAGTAGCGCAGCCACTCGGGGTTCATGCCCAGGCTCAGGTACTTGAGCGGGTCCAGGCCCGTGCCGCGGCTCTTGCTCATCTTCTCGCCGTTGTTCACCGTGAGGAAGCCGTGCACGAACACGCTGTTGGGCGTTTTGCGGCCCGAGAAATGCAGCATGGCCGGCCAGAACAGCGTGTGGAAGGTGACGATGTCCTTGCCGATGAAGTGGTATTGCTCCAGATTCGGGTTGGCCATGTAGGCGTTGTAGTCCTCCCCGCGCTTGTCGAGCAGGTTTTTCAGCGACGCCAGATAGCCCACAGGCGCGTCCAGCCACACATAAAAGTACTTGCCCGGCGCGTCGGGGATCTCGATGCCGAAGTAAGGCGCGTCGCGCGAGATGTCCCAGTCGCCCAGGCCTTCGCTGGTGCTGCCGTCGGGGTTGGTGCGCACGCTGAACCATTCCTTGACCTTGTTGGCTACTTCGGGCTGCAGCTTGCCGTCTTGGGTCCACTGGCTCAAGAACTCGACGCAGCGGGGGTCGGACAGTTTGAAGAAAAAGTGTTCCGAGGTTTTGAGCTCGGGCTTGGCACCCGACAGGGCAGAAAACGGGTTGATCAGGTCGGTGGGTGCGTAGACCGCGCCGCAGCTCTCGCAGTTGTCGCCGTACTGGTCCTTGGCGTGGCACTTGGGGCACTCGCCCTTGATGAAGCGGTCGGGCAAGAACATGTTCTTTTGCGGGTCAAAGAACTGCTCGACCGAGCGCACCTCGATCAGTGAGCCACCATCGGCAGCCGAAATGTCGCGCAGGTCGCGGTAAATCTGGCGGGCCAACTCGTGGTTTTCAGGGGCGTCGGTGCTGTGCCAGTTGTCGAACTGGATGTGAAAACCGTCCAGATAGGGCTTGCGGCCCGCGGCGATGTCGGCCACGAACTGCTGGGGCGTCTTGCCCGCCTTTTCGGCCGCGATCATGATCGGTGCGCCGTGCGTGTCGTCCGCGCCCACAAAGTTGACCTGGCTGCCCTGCATTCTTTGATACCGCACCCAAATGTCGGCCTGGATGTATTCCATGATGTGGCCGATGTGGAAATTGCCGTTGGCATACGGCAAGGCGGTGGTGACGAAGAGTTGGCGGGGCGCTTCTTGAAGACCGTTATGGGCTGACATGGTGGGGCAGTTTGTAGGGGAATCGGTGATTTTAGGGTGTACGGGCTGGCTTGTCGGTAAACTCCGGCCCATTCTAGAAAGTGACCATGGCGACCACCGAACAACTCCTCCAGGCCCTGCAAGCCGTCATTGACCCCAACACGGGCAAAGATTTCGTTTCCACCAAAGTCCTGAAAAACCTGCAAGTCGAAGGCGGTGATGTGTCCTTTGATGTGGAGCTGGGCTACCCGGCCAAGAGCCAGATTCCGGCCCTGCGCCAAGCCTTGATTGCCGCCGCCAAAGGCGTGGTGGGCGTGGCCAACGTCTCGGCCAACGTGACCAGCAAGATCACGGCGCACGCTGCTCAGCGCGGTGTGGCCCTGCTGCCGCAGGTGAAAAACATCGTGGCCGTGGCCTCGGGCAAGGGCGGCGTGGGCAAAAGCACCACTGCCGTGAATCTGGCGCTGGCCCTGGCCGCCGAGGGCGCCAAAGTGGGCCTGCTCGACGCCGACATCTATGGCCCCAGCCAGCCCATGATGATGGGCATCGAAGGCCGCCCCGAGAGCGAAGACGGCCAGACCATGGAGCCGCTGGAGAACTACGGCGTGCAGGTCATGTCGATCGGTTTTCTGGTCAATCCCGACGAAGCCATGATCTGGCGCGGCCCCATGGCCACCCAGGCGCTGGAGCAGCTGCTGCGCCAGACCAACTGGAAAGAGCTCGACTATTTGATCGTGGACATGCCGCCCGGCACGGGCGACATCCAGCTGACTTTGAGCCAGCGCGTGCCCATGACCGGCGCGGTGATCGTGACCACCCCGCAGGACATTGCCCTCTTGGACGCCAAAAAAGGCGTGAAGATGTTCGAGAAAGTCGGCGTGCCGATCTTGGGCTTGGTGGAAAACATGGCGGTACACGTGTGCACCAACTGCGGCCATGTGGAGCACATTTTTGGCGCAGATGGCGGCAAAAAAATGGCTGCCGAATACGGCATGGACTACCTGGGCGCACTGCCGCTGGACATGCAAATTCGCCTGCAGGCCGACAGCGGCAAGCCCACCGTGGTCTACGACCCCGATGGCGAAGTGGCCCAGATCTACAAGGCCGTGGCCCGCCAGGTGGCGGTCAAGATCGCGGCCAAAGCCAAGGACTTCTCGTCCAAGTTCCCGACCATCAAGGTCAGCAAGGACACTTGAGCGCAGGCCGACAGGGGTACCTGTCGGTCTGGGTGAGCGCGTGGATACCTGCGCTTTACCCTTGAATAAAACTTAGGTATTCGTTGCTATCATTCGCTTTGTCATCAGGATACAAAGTGAATGATCCCAAACGTTTGATTTACTGGATTCACCAGGCCCTGCTGCGCTGGCCCATGGAGTGGCTGGGCGGCGTGTTGATGGCCATGGGGCTTTGGGTGGTGGTCTACACCTACCAGTCGAGCGAGGCGATGGTGCAGCAGTACGCTGCCGAGAGCGCCCAGACCCATGCCGCTTCGGTCACGCAATTTCGCAATTTCTACACCCAGGAGCTGGTGCCCCGGGCTGTGAAGGGGGGCATGGTCGTCACCCACGATTACCAGTCGCGTGACAACGCCTTGCCGCTGCCCGCTACGCTCACGATCGATTTGGGGCATTACCTGTCCAAGGTCGATGGTGGCACCCAGGTGCGCCTGTACAGCGACCAGCCTTTTCCCTGGCGGGTGGCCGAGCGTTCGCTGGACGATTTCCAGAAACAGGCCCTGCAACACCTCAAGGAAAAACCCAACCAGCCCTTCGTGCGTGAAGAGATCATGAACGGCACCCGGGTGCTGCGTTTTGCGCAAGCCGACCGCATGCTGTCCAGTTGCGTGGCCTGCCACAACAGCTATCCAGGCTCGCCCCGAACCGATTGGCAGGTGGGGGATGTGCGGGGTGCATTGGAAGTGGTGCTGCCTGTTTCGCAGTGGCAGCTGGCCAGCACCGGGGTGCTGAACCGCACCTTCGTGGTTTTGCTGGTGTTGTTGTTGCTGGGCTTTTTGTTGATCTGGTTTTCCGTCAAACGCATCCGCACGGCCTTGATGACCTCACGCCAGTTGTCCAACGAGCGGCAACTGGCGATTCGCCAGCTCAGCGAAGAGATTGCCGAGCGTGAGCAGGTGGAGCGCAATCTGCGCCTGAGCGAGAGCAAGCTGCACAGCATTTTCAAATCGGTGCCCGAGGCGATCGTGGTGGCCGATGCGCAGGGTCACATCGTTCAGTGCAACGATGCCACTGCCGCCATTTTTGACTACCCCATGCAGGCTTTGATGGGTCAGCGCGTGAACATGCTGATGGCCGAATCCGAGCAAGCGCGGCACGACCAGTACATGGCCCGGTACCTGAACACAGGCGAGAAGAAACTGATGAACCAGCCGCGAGTCCTGCAAGGCCGCAGGCGCGATGGCAGTTTGTTCCCGGTGCGCCTGACGATCAGTGAAACCCGACTCGACAACGGGCATTTCTTCATTGGCGTCATGCAGGACTTCACCGCCATCCAAAGTGCCCAGGACCTGCTGGTCGAGGCCAAGGAAAAAGCCGAACAAGCCAACCGCATGCGTGGGGAATTCCTGGCCAACATGAGCCATGAAATCCGCACGCCCATGAACGGCATTGTGGGCATGACCGAGCTGGCGCTGGACACCACCGACACCGAGCGGCAAAGGGAATACCTGGTGCTGGCCCGCGACTCGGCCAACCACTTGCTGCAAATCATCAACGAGATCCTGGACTTTTCCAAAATTGAAGCCAAAGCCCTGGAGCTGGAGTTGCTGGAGGTCAGCCCTGTGCAGTTGGTGCGCCACACCGCCCGCTCCCTGGAGCAACTGGCCCGCGCCAAGGGTGTGGATTTGCGGCTGGAGACTGCCCCCGACATCCCCGAATTGCTGTGGATGGACCCGGTGCGCATGCGCCAGGTTCTGACCAACCTGATTGGCAACGCCATCAAATTCACCGACGAGGGCTCGGTCACCGTCAAGACCGAACTGGTGCCTGCGGTCGATGCCAAAACCGTTTTGCTGCGCATCAGCATCATCGACACGGGCATCGGTTTTGACCCCGAACGCACCGAGGCCTTGTTCAGCCCCTTCACCCAGGCCGATGGTTCGGTGACCCGTTCTTTTGGTGGCACGGGCCTGGGGCTGGCCATCACGCGCAGCCTGCTGCAGCTGATGGGCGGCTACATCACGGCCGAGGGGCGGCCCGGTGAAGGCGCGACTTTTGTGGCCACCTTGCCCGCCCGGAAGGTGGAGCAGGCCAGTGCGCAGGCGCTGGCGCCCGCACCTGCCAAAGCACCGGTGCCGCCACCGATCGCCACTGAGGGCGTGCCGTGTTCGGTGCTTCTGGTGGAAGACCATGAGATCAACCGCAAGCTCGCCGAAATCATGCTGCAGCGCATGGGCTACCGCTACGCGGTGGCCGCAGACGGCCAGCAGGCGCTGGACCTGCTGGCACAAGAGCACTTCGATGTGGTTTTGATGGATGTGATGATGCCTGTGATGGACGGCTTGACCGCCTTGCGGGCCTTGCGTGCACGTGAGGCCGTGAGCGGTTTGCGCAACCCGGTGCTGATGGTCACGGCCCACGCCATGACCGGGGACAAGGAACGGTTCATCGCGGCGGGGGCCGACGGCTACGTGTCCAAGCCCATGTCGCAAGCGGCTTTGCAAAAAGAGATCTTGCGCGTGCTCAAGCCCTGAGCCAGACACCCGGCTGCCTGCTTCAGGGCTGGCCGGGTGCGCGCAGGTTCAAGCGCCCGTTTTTTCCAGCTCGCGCAAGCGAAAGCGCTGGATCTTGCCCGTGGCGGTCTTGGGCAACTCGGCCACAAAGTCAATGAAACGCGGGTATTTGTAAGGGGCCAGGCGCTCCTTCACAAAGGCTTTGACTTCGGCTTCGCTCAGGCTCTGGCCCGCCTTGAGCACGATGAAGGCCTTGGTCTTGGTCAGGCCGTCGGTGTCTTCCTTGCCGATCACGGCCGCTTCCAGAATGGCGGGGTGCTGCACCAGCGTGGCTTCGACCTCAAAGGGCGAGACATAGATGCCGCTGACTTTGAGCATGTCGTCGTTGCGGCCCGCATAGGTGTAGTAGCCGTCGGGGTCGCGGGTGTACTTGTCGCCGCTCTTGGTCCACACGCCCTGGAAGGTGTCGCGCGATTTTTCGCGGTTGTTCCAGTACATGAGGGCGCTGCTGGGGCCCTGGATGTAGAGGTCACCGATTTCGTTGTGGCCCGTGACCACGCTGCCGTCTTCGTTGCGCAGCTGCACTTCGTAGCCGGGCACGGGCTTGCCGGTGGTGCCGTAGCGCACATCGCCGGGGCGGTTGGACAGGAAGACGTGCAGCATTTCGGTCGAGCCGATGCCGTCGATGATTTCGCAGCCGAAGTGCTGCGTCCAGCGCTCGCCGATATCGCGCGGCAGGGCTTCACCCGCCGACGAGCACAGGCGCAGCGCGACCTGGCTTTTGGCGGGCAGGTCCGGGCTGGCGAGCATGCCGCCGTAGCCGGTGGGCGCGCCATAAAACACGGTGGGCTGGTGGTCGACCAGGCGCTTGAAAGTGGCTTGCGGGGTGGGGCGCTCGGCCATCAGCACCACCGTGGCCCCCACGCTCAGCGGGAAGGTGAGCGCGTTGCCCAAGCCGTAGGCAAAGAACAGCTTGGCGGCCGAAAACACGGTGTCGCTTTCCTGCAGGTTCAGCACGCCTTGGCCATACAGCTGGGCGGTCCAGTACAGGTTGCCCTGGCTGTGCACCGTGCCCTTGGGTTTGCCGGTGGAGCCGGACGAGTAAAGCCAGAAAGCAGGTTCATCGGCCAGGGTCTGGGCCGGCAGCACCGGCTGGTTTTGGGCGACAAAGTCGGCCATGTCGAATTGACCCTGTGCCAAGGGGCCTGTGGGGCGCGAGACCACCACCTGGTGCACCTCGGTTTTGACCAGGCCCAAGGCGTTTTGCAAAGTGGGCAGCAGGGCGCCCGAAACCAGGGCGGCCTGCGCCCGGCTGTTGCTGAGCATGAAGGCATAGTCTTCGGCCGTGAGCAAGGTGTTCACCGCGACCGGCACCACGCCCGCATAGAGCGAGCCCAAAAAGGCCACGATCCAGTCGCTGCTGTCTTGCATGAGCAAGAGCACGCGCTCTTCGCGCTTGATCCCCATGGCCTGCAGACCACCGGCAAAGCGGCGGATCTGCTCGGTCAACTCGCCATAAGTCAATGCGCCGACGTCGTCAATCAGCGCGGTTTTGCCAGCGCGACCGACGTTGGTGGCGATCAGGTGCTGAGCAAAGTTGAAGTCGGCGGATGGTGCAGTCACGGTGCGTGTCATGTTTGTCTCCTCGGGATGTCTGTGATGTTGTCCAGTTTTTCGGTTCTGGCCATAGGGGTTTTGTAGGAGGCGACCTCCTGCAGGTTCATAGGGGCAGGGCCACGCCTTGTGCGGCCAGCTGGTCCAGGGCCAGCGAGCTGCCTTGCACGGCAGTGCGGCGGTGGTAGAAGTTGAGCGCCCGCAGGCCGCCGAGTTCCTCGCCGCCGCCCGCGCGGCCGGGGCCGCCGTGCAGGCTCATGGGCATCACGTTGCCGTGGCCGCTGTGCAGGGCCGCCACATCGGGCGAAATCGCGTGCACACGGCCGTGGCTGCTGGCCAGCTCGACCGAGGCTTGCGCGGTGAAGGCCGGGTCTTCGCTGTAGACCGAGCACACCAGCGAGCCTTCGCCGCGGCGGATCATG